>JGI24025J20009_10000083_pt1 | contig 69193 bp, 68 predicted proteins | sample Cruoilmetagenom3_FD_20009 | JGI IMG/M metagenome (IMG submission 20009)
CATTGACTCCTTTGGACTTGGTAATAAACTGTTCAATATATCTAAATGTAACTCCATATCTTTGCCCAATTTCTATCTCAGAAGTCCCCCTGGCTTTTTCTGCTAAAATAGCTTCTTGAAGCTCTTTCTCATTTTTAAAATTTAACTTTCCCTTAGCCATTTATCCTCTTTTTCATTAAGACTATGTTTCAGTTATCAGTCTCTGTGTTTGCGCACCAGGCAAAAAGCCACCTGACTTATCTTCAAATACTTCGTATATCATCCAGCTTCGGAAGTTTATACTTGTTACTTTCTTATCTATCCCTCTAAATGAAATTTTCTTCTTACTCACTTTATTAGTATTCATTTTCGTATCACTTTTTTAGTCTTAAACTATATCTAAATTGATAATTAATTATAATAACCTCTCTTGCTTTGTCAAGGGATTGATATCTTTGGGGTTTTTGAATAAATAGGGTTGACAATCAACTCAAAATTTGTCACTGTTTTTAGAAATAAAATCTTCAAATTTAGGAAAGGAGGCTCTATGATTCAGAAAGATATTGAAGACCAATTAGTGGAAGGGATAAGACAAGCGGAAACGAAATTACCAGATGATGTAATATCTGCCCTGAGGAAGGCAAAAGAAGTCGAAGAAGGCCTTGCAAAGCTTCAAATTGAAGCAATTCTTGAAAATGTAGATATTGCAAAAAATACAAAAACTCCAATGTGCCAGGATACTGGCATCCAGACATTCTACATTAAGGTAGGAGANAAATTCCCTTATCTTGGAGAATTGAAAGATATTATTACTAATGCNGTAAAGANAGCAACAATGGAGGTTCCACTCCGAGCTAATACTGTGGATCCTTTTACCTACGGAAACCCCGGTAACAATATAGGTAGATATATTCCCTTATTTACCTGGGATATTGAAAAGGGTGAGGAATGCACAATTTATATTATCCCTAAAGGTGGGGGTTCTGAAAACATGTGCGCTCTCAATATGATGATACCAGGGAAGGGAATAAAAGGTTTTAAACGCTTTGTAGTGGACCACATAATAAGTTGCGAGGGGAAGCCCTGCCCACCAACTATTGTCGGAGTTGGCATTGGAGGAGGAGCAGAACTTTCCTTAAAACTTGGCAAAAAAGCTCTCCTCCGTGATGTTGGAGAAAGGCATCCAGAATCTCGTATTGCAAAACTGGAAGAAGAGTTGATTGAGTTGATCAATGAATCCGGTGTTGGACCAATGGGTATTGGAGGAAAGACAACCGTTCTTGATATTCATATAGATTATGCTTATAGACACCCTGCTTCCTTTCCAATCGGGGTTGTCGTCCAGTGCTGGGCTGATAGGCGAAGTAAAGTTAAGATAAATAAAGACGGTTTAGTGGAGGTAATTTAAATGGCAACTTTAAAATTAAATACGCCTTTTAAAAGGGAGGTTATCCAGAATATAAAAGTCAGGGATATAATTTACATTACAGGAAAGATGTTTACAGCAAGGGACGAGGGTCATAAAAAAATGCTTAAACTTCACAAAGAAGGTAAGAAAATACCTTTTAATCCAGAGGACATGGCTCTCTACCACTGTGGGCCTTTGGTTAAAAAAGAGAATGACGAATGGAAGATATTATCCGCAGGGCCAACTACTTCGATAAGAATGGAAATCTTTGAAGATGAATTCTTGGGAGCTTTTCAAACGAGAATAATCATCGGAAAAGGTGGAATGGGAGAAAAAACACTCAAGATTTTAGAGAAAGTCGGTGCAGTTTATACCCATTATACAGGAGGTGCTGGTGCTCTTGCGGCAAAAGCAATAAAAAAAGTTGATAATGTTTTCTTTCTTGATGAACTCGGAACTCCAGAAGCTGTCTGGTTACTTGACGTTGAGAATTTTGGCCCCCTTATCGTAACAATGGATGCAAATGGAAATAGCCTTTATAATGATCTAGCGAAAGAGGTTCAAAAGAACCTCGAAAGAATACATAAGAAGATAGAAAATAAAAAAGAGGTGGGAGAAAATGGCTAAAGAAAAAAATCCAAGTATAAAAGATTTGAAATTGAAAACTGAAATTCCGAAAAAGAAGGCTCCAATATGGCACGAATTTTATCAAGGTAAGTATGAGGGCTCTCTAAAATGTGGAGTGACCAGTTTTGAAGACTTCAGTATCTGGTATACACCAGGAGTGGCTGAACCCTGCCGAAGGATTGCTAATGAACCTTCTCTTGTTTTTAAATATACAAATAAGTGGAACAATGTAGCGGTAATTTCTGATGGCACAAGAGTGCTGGGCTTAGGAGATATAGGACCAGAAGCAAGCCTTCCCGTGATAGAAGGTAAAGCTGTTTTATTCAAATATCTCGGAGGAGTCAGTGCTTTTCCCATTACCCTTGATACAAAAGATCCTGACGAAATTATTGAAACTTGCCTTAGAATCCAGCCTGCTTTTGGAGGAATAAATTTAGAGGATATTGCACAGCCAAAGTGTTTTTACATTCTGGATGAATTACGCAAGAAAGCAGATATACCTGTTTGGCACGATGACCAGCAGGGAACGGCATCTGTAGTAATGGCTGGAGTAATAAATGCATTAAAAGTCGTTGGAAAGAATCTTGATGATGTTATAATTACTCAACTTGGAATTGGAAGTGCAGGGACAGCCGTTATTAGAGTCCTCATTAAAGCAGGAGTGCCTGCAGGGAATATAAGGGTTGTTGATATAGTTCGTGGTAACCCAACTATTCTTACAAGTGATATGGATCTTGAAAAACTCTTTCCTTATCGTGGAGAGTTGTTGAGCAAAACAAATGCAAATATGATTAAAGGAAGCACAAAAGAGTCATTAAAAGATGCAGATGTTATGATTTCGTTTACGACTCCAGGACCTGGAGTGATAAAGCCTGAATGGATATCCAAAATGGCAAAAGACTCTATAGTATTCCCATGTGCAAATCCTATCCCTGAAATATGGCCATGGGAAGCAAAGAAAGCAGGTGCAAAGATTGTTGGAACAGGTCGTTCTGATTTTGAGAATCAGGTCAATAATTCCCTTGGCTTTCCTGGAATTTTTAGAGGAACTCTTGATGTCAATGCAACCACGATTACTGATGAGATGGCTATTGCTGCGGCCTATGCTATAGCAAAGACAGCCGAAGAAAAGGGTCTCCGCGAAGACTATATAGTCCCCTCTATGGACGAATGGGAATTGTTTATAAATGAAGCAGTTGCAGTTGGAATGAAAGCGATAGATCAGGGTATTGCAAGAGCTCCTAAAAGTGAAGATGAACTTCGGGAAAGAGCAAAGAAGTTGATTGGTGAATCAAGGAGGCAAACTGAAATATTGATGAATAAGGGCTGGATCAAAAAACCTCCAGAAGTAAAAATTAATTAGTATAAGGCTTTAGGCCCACGAAAATTCACTGTGAAATGCTTCTGGTAAATCAGATTTTCTGGACAATCTCTTTATCCACTCCATAACTTCTCAGGAATTCAACTCTTTCCTTTTTCATTCTCCTTACCCACTCTTTATATTCATCAATCCTTCCATTTTTTTCATAGAATAATCTTGGGTTGAGGATTTCAGCAGGAACTTTTTCTATTAGTTCCTTATTGTCAGGGTGGTCAACATCCACAATCTCATAGCCGAAATCAGGGTCCTTTTTCCATTTAATCTTCCTTGTAAGCATTGCCTCAAGCATTGCAGAAGAATGTTTGATTTTCACTTTCAGGGCTCTCCCCTCTTCTTTATCCCGGGCAGTTCCACCTACATAGCCGGTATTCATTAACCAGGTGTCAAGATCTGGCATTGTCCTCAGCAATTCAGTAAAGCGTTTTGCCTGCAATGCCGACTTCCTCGGGAAGAAAGGTTGTGTAAATGGAGATCTCGTTTTCCCCCTCTCCTTACCCGCTGCTGATGTCTTTGATGTCTCTCCCAGCATAAAGTATGCTGCAGCTTGTTCAGGGGTTGGGAAATGGACAATACCAGGTGTTGCGGCATCTTTCCCTTCATCACGGTTGAGTACACCAATAGATCTCACCAATGGTATGTCATGAAGATCTACCGCATTCCCAATTTCTTTAAGGGGAATGATAGAACGACCGTTCTTCGTCCAGACAAGGAAATCCCATCCGTCTTCTGGAACTCCGTTCTCATCGATCTTCTTCTCAGCTTTTACCTCTCCATTTATATAAGCATCAATGTTCTCTTCCTTTTCACCAAGGAGGATGAAAGTATCTTTCCACCTCTTCACCTCTTCTGGGGNGAGAATTTCCTTTGCAAAATCAAGGGTTCCGTCTTCATTCAGGTANACATTTTCAAGCCAGGTTGTTGGGGATATTGTTCCGTTGTATATCGTTGGTTCGCTTTCTCTCNTCAGACCGAAAGTTTTCGCAAAACATCCATTTTCTGTTACTGAAATTTCTTCNGAAGGCCAGAGGCTTATCATATCATCCTGAATCGGTCTTGTCAATTCTCCCTGTTTGCTAAAGGTTGTTGTTGTTTTGCCTGTTCCAGAAAGCCCCATAACGCCCATTGCAGTTCTCTTCCCATGGATTACAACCTCCTTGGCTCCGGCATGAAGAACAAGACCCCCTTTTTGATATATATATTCGTTAAGCATTCGAAGGGCTCCTTTCTTACTCTCTCCAAAATAGTCGGAGTTAAGGACATAAGTTTGGTAGTTATCTAAATCCACCAGAATTGCTATCTCTTCAGGCATTCCCTCTGCTGGACAGTCTGGAGTCATTATCAATCTAAAAGTTGGCTGAAAGGGGGTTTTTAATTGCTCTTTTGATTCAACCATCTCTCTTGGAAAACTCAAAACCTGTTGCATTGCAGCCAGGTTTGCAGCATCAAGAGTGTATATCCATTGCATTGCAACTGCTCTCTCTGGATGCATTCCAATGTATCTATTGATAACTATGAGTTTACCTTTTTCTTTTATATATTCAGCCTGATTCTTAATTTGTCTATTTGCCTTCTCTCTATCTATTACTTTATGGGAATACTCATCTCTTTTATTTTCGTCTGCGATCACATAGGTCCTTTCAGCTTTCCTTGCTTTCCTTTTTGTTATTCGAAGTAAACTACCATAGGCTGTCTCAAAGATCGCAGGGACTTCTTTCTTCGAAATCTCCCTGAGTTCTTCCTGGGTAGGATCCGTTAGTATATCGACATCAGGAAAAATTTCTTCTATAGGTGCAATCATTCTTACCTCCTTCTTTTCAAAAATTTTATTCTTTTTATCCATATTTTTACGCTTTTTGATAATTCATTTATATATTCTCTCTCATTAATGTCAAGTTGTTTTTACTATTACTTCCTATGAGAAGTCAAAAAATATTAATTTTTCATATTCCCTTTTAAACTTTGAGCCCATCCCAGTAAAACCCTTGACAAATCAAAAAAAAGCTGATATATTCATCAAAAGATTAAATAATCCTCAAGTTGAGTATAAAGATAAGGGGGTATGATGGACAGAAGAGAATTTATTAAGAGTTGCTTTTCATTAGCTGCAATTGCTGGTCTAACTTCTTTTACAAAAAGTAAGCCTCTTCTTGGAGCTCAAAGTGAACCGGAGAAATCAAAAATGCCTGATCTTGTAGCAGTAAGGAATGGAGAACCCGGACAGATGTTTGATTCTGCGATAAAAGCCCTTGGTGGAATGAAAAATTTTGTCAAGAAAGGTCAGACAGTTGTCGTAAAACCAAATATCGCATGGAATTCTGAACCCGAAGGCGGAGGAAATACAAATCCCCAACTTGTATCTCGCGTAATAGAGCACTGTATTAATGCCGGTGCAAAAAAAGTATATGTTTTTGACCACCCCTGCGATAACTGGAAAACAACTTACAAGGTGAGCGGAATTGAGAGAGCGGCAAAGGATGCAGGTGCAGTAGTGGTTCCAGCACATAAGGAGTCTTATTTTGAAGAGGTAAGAGTTCCTGGAGCCCATACTCTTAAGAAAGTTAAAGTCCACGAACTTATACTCGACTCAGATGTTCTTATAAATATTCCAATATTGAAGGACCATGACAGCACCAGGATGACCTGTGCGATGAAAAATCTTATGGGCGTTGTATGGGATAGACGTTTCTATCACAGAAATGATCTACATGGATGTATTACTGAGTTTTGTCTGTACAGAAAACCCGACCTTAATATAGTGGATGCTTATTATGTAATGCTCAGGAATGGCCCTAACTCACGTTCAAAAGAGGATGTAACAAAAAAGAGGATGCAACTTGTATCCACGGATATATTGGCTGTCGACATAGCCTCTTCAAAGATATTAGGAAGAGAACCCGAGAATATAAAATATATAACTTACGGTAAGGAAAGGGGGTTAGGAGTTACAGACCTTAATAAATTGAATATCAAGAAGATTACTTTCTAAATGTCATGGAGAAAATATAGGGTTCTTAGACTTTTCATCGAAATTTTTGTTTTCTTTTTAATTTTTCTCTCTTTCTTTAAATTTTTCCCCGGATTTTTTAAAAATATCCCTGGCAGGATCCAGATAATCCCTTTAATGATCTCTATATCCGGGGAAAGAGCTATACTATCTATATTTATTCTCATAGGTTTTTTAATTCTTACAATAGTATTTGGAAGGGTTTACTGTTCATTTCTATGCCCTCTTGGATTTAGCCAGGATGTTTTGATTAGATTCTGGAAGAAGACAAGAAAAAAAAGAAGATTCAAATACAATCCATCCTTTAAAAAATTAAGATTACTCGTACTTGTTTTAGTAATCCTGAGCTTAATTTCTGGTAGTTTTTATTTCGTAGAATCGCTTGACCCTTTTAGTCTCTTTGGAAAAGGAGTAACTTATATTTTTAAACCCCTCCTGGTTCTCATTAACAATTCAGCAGACTTGCTTCTCAGGAAACTTGATATTTATTCTCTCTCAGAAATGGATTATCCGAAAATCCATTTCATGAATCTCATCCCTTTTATATTGATTTTAGGGTTGATTTTTCTTTTTACGATGGAGAAAGGCAGGCTTTATTGCAATACGGTTTGTCCTTTAGGAACCTTTTTAGGTCTTTTCTCCAACCGTTCAGTATTCAGAATAAATATAGATAACAATAGTTGCACTTCCTGTGGTCTGTGTGAAGCCGTGTGCAAAGCGGGTTGCATTGATTCTAAAAATAAAAGAGTGGATGAATCCTCCTGTATTAGATGCTTTAACTGTCTATCGGTTTGCCCTACCAATGCCATAAATTATGTCCCATTTCCATGGATAGAAAAAAGGAATGCAAGAATTGAAAAGAAAAAAGGAATTTCAAGAAGAAGATTTATTTCATATTTAGCAAGTCTAATTGGTTTTACAGGTCTTAACTTCTTTTTTAGGAGAAACAATTATCTCGACTCCGAAATTCCTCCAACTCCTCCGGGGTCCAGAAGTCTGGATAGATATTTGCAAAAATGCACAGCTTGTTACCGTTGCGTTAATAACTGTCCAACAAATGTCCTCCAGCCTTCTTTATTTCAATATGGCATAAAAGGAGCTTTTCTTCCATGTATGGATTTCAAGAGCGGCTTCTGTGAATACGAATGCAATATATGCTCCACAGTATGCCCGACTGATGCTCTCATACCCCTTACGATAGATGAAAAAAAAGAGGTTCAGATTGGAGAATCCTACTTAAGAAAGGATCTATGTGTTGTATACTCACAAAATTCTGATTGCGGTGCCTGTGCTGAGATTTGTCCCACTAAGGCAGTTCATATGGTCCCATATAAAGCCTTGTTAGTAGCCCCGGAGATTGATAGTTCATTATGTGTGGGTTGTGGTGCTTGTGAAAATGTCTGTCCAACTGAACCCCGGAAAGCCATAATAGTTAAAGCCAACATTGTCCATAAAAAAGCCGAAAAGAGTGTTCCCACTATCCCTGAAGAAAAGAAAAAGGAAATAGAAGGTTTTCCATTTTAAAAACATTTGTTATCAAAGAGATTAAATTATTTTTTTCTTCATCTTTTCCCTTAAACACATAAAAAAATTGACAAATTTCGACCAAAACTTGACAAATAAAAAAAGGATAATATATTCATTGAGAAATGGAAGGATTCTCAAGTTGAGATAAAATAACTGATTTTAAGGTGATAATTTTGGAATCATTAACAAAATTTGTAGGAAAAGATCAAAAGGTCGCTCGTTTAAAAAAGATTCTTGAAGAATGTGGTTCTGTTCTCGTTTCTTTCTCAGGCGGTGTGGANAGTAGTTTTCTTTTGAAGGCAGCTAAAGACTTTTTAGGGGTTGAAAATGTTCTTGCGGTAATNGCTGACTCAGTCATATATCCGAAATATGAACTCAGGGAAGCAGAAAAACTTGCAAAAAAACTTGGGGTAAAATGGAAAGTTATAAAATCCTCGGTGATTTCAAACAAAAATTTTATAAGCAACCCTCCCAACAGGTGCTATTTTTGCAAAAAAGCACTCTTTAAAGAGCTTAAGAGAATTTCAAAAGAGGAAGGCTTGAATGAGGTAATAGACGGAACGAACAGGGAAGATATAGAAGGATACAGACCAGGTCTTAAAGCCGCAGGGGAACTTGGAATCAAAAGTCCTCTTAATGAAGCCGGGATGAAGAAGAAGGATATCCGAAAATTCAGCAGGAAAATCGGCCTGGAAACCTGGAATAAACTTTCTTTCGCCTGCCTTGCGTCCAGGTTCCCCTATGGAATTGAAATAACAAGGGATAGACTCAGAAGGGTCGAAAAGGCTGAAAGAATTTTAATTAGTATGGGATTTAATCAACTTCGAGTCCGTCATCATGTAGATATTGCTCGAATAGAAGTGCCAGAACAAGAATTTTTGAAGATTTTGAAGAAAAGAGAGGAAATAATTCAAAATTTTAAGGAGCTGGGCTACAATTACATTACACTTGATATTGAAGGGTACAGGAGTGGAAGTCTAAACGAAGTTCTTGGAAGGAAAAATGGATACTGAAATACTTAAAGAATTACTGAAAGAAGTTGTAGATGGCAAAAAAACCATCGAGAAAGCTCTGGATGTTTTAAAGGATTTACCCTTTAAAGACCTTGGTTTTGCAAAGATTGATACTCACAGAGAATTAAGGATGGGTGCTCCTGAAGCTATTTACTGTGAAGGCAAAACGCCCAATCAGATACTAAAGATTATCAAGGAAATGAAGCCAACTTCTAATATTTTAGCCACAAGGGTCCAAAAAAATGTAATCCAAAAAATCAAAGATATTTATCCCGAGGCAAAAATCTATCCAGATTCCAACCTTGTTTTTATAGGAGATTTCCCAAAAGAAACCATTGGCAAAGTGGCTATAATCACTGCTGGAACATCAGATATACCTGTTGGGAGAGAGTGTGAAGTAACTGCGCGATCTATGGGAGTTGAAGTGGAAACGGTCTTTGATGTGGGCGTTTCGGGCCTTCATCGGATATTAAGCATAAGGGAAACAATTGTAGATGCCGATATACTTGTAATCATTGCAGGTATGGAAGGCGCTCTTCCAAGTGTAGTTGCTGGGCTAACCGATGTTCCCATAATAGCTGTCCCTACTTCTATAGGTTATGGTTCGAGTTTTAAAGGCATTACACCCCTTTTAACCATGTTGAATTCCTGTGCCCCTGGAATCGCTGTAATGAATATAGATGATGGCTATGGTGCTGGTTATTTTGCAGCCGCTACTATAAAGAAAATATTGGGCAGAGAAAGGAAAGGAAAGAACCTGTGAGTGAGAAGATTTTATATCTCGATTGTTCCTCTGGAATAAGTGGGGATATGTTTCTCGCTGCTCTTCTTGATGCTGGGCTTAATCAGAAAAAATTGGTTGAAAAAATCTCTAAAGTTCTACCCAAAAATATCAGGATAATGGTCAGGAGAGAGAAAAGAAGAGGCTTTACTGGTAAACGATTCCAAATAGAGAATGTGGATGATAAAATAGAAAGAGGTCTGAAAGGTATAAAAAAATTACTAAAAGATTCCGGACTATCCAAGGAAATTACAAGAAAAAGTCTGGAAATGTTTGATGAACTTGCAGAAATTGAAGCACAAATCCATGGAATAAAAAAAGAAAATGTTCACTTCCATGAATTAGGGGCTATAGATTCTATAGCCGATATTGTTGGTGCAGTAGCTGGAGTAAAGTTGCTTGGAATTGAAAAGACTTATTCCTCAAAGGTAAATATAGGCTCAGGTACAACTGAAATAAAGCATGGAAGAGTTCCTCTTCCCGTTCCTGCAACCACTGAATTGCTAAAGAGATGTGGGGCTCCTATTTACTCAACTGGTATGGAAACCGAACTTGTCACTCCGACAGGCGCATTAATACTAAAACATTTCGTAGACTCATTTGAAATTCCTGAAATGAGGATACTTGCAATAGGAAGAGGTTTTGGTGCTAAAGAATTTAAAAAAAGTCACAACTTCCTTCGTGTCTTAATAGGAACTACCCAAAAAGAATGGAGTGAAGAAGAGGTTCTGCTTGAGACAAATATTGATAATATGAATCCTGAGTTTTACCCAACTATTGAGGAAAAACTCTTAAGCGCTGGAGCTCTGGACTTCTATAAAACGCCTATTCAGATGAAAAAAGGGCGACCAGGGATAAAAATTTCAATAATATGCACTCGGAAAGACATAGACAAACTTTCAGAAATCCTTTTTAGAGAAACCACAACCCTTGGAATTCGTATCCAAAAAATACTGAGGAGAAAACTTGAAAGGAAAATCAGAAAAGTCAAAACCGAGTTCGGCGAGGTTGAAGTGAAAATGGCCTACTTAAATGGGGAACTTGTGAATTTTTCTCCTGAATATGAATCATGCAAAAGATTAGCAGAAAAAACTGGCATCCCTTTAAAAATGGTTTACGAAAAAGCAAAGGAATCTTTTATTCTTCAAACCAGCAGTTAACTCCAATTTAAATGGTATTTTTATTGATTTTTGGGATTTCAGTAAAAAATAAATGCACCTTGCGAAAAAGATTCATTCTCTTTATTTTTTATTATGCTTGCACATTTTAATTTGCAGTCAGACTTCAAACCTACAGGGGATCAACCCGAGGCAATAGAAAAGTTAGTTAAAGGATTTCAAGAAGGAAGAAAGCACCAGACCCTTCTTGGAGTAACAGGTTCTGGAAAAACTTTCACTATGGCAAATGTTATTCAGAAAGTGGGCCTGCCAACCCTTGTACTTTCCCATAATAAGACTCTCGCTGCTCAGTTATATGGGGAGTTCAAACAGTTCTTTCCTGATAATGCTGTGGAGTATTTTGTAAGTTATTACGACTATTACCAACCAGAAGCCTATGTTCCTGAGACCGATACTTATATCGAAAAGGATGCTTCAATAAACGAAGAGATTGATAGACTCAGGATGAGAGCCACAACTTCACTCCTTGAAAGAAGNGATGTAATTGTTGTGGCGTCAGTATCCTGCATCTATGGTCTCGGCTCGCCTTCTGATTTCTCAAAGCAGGCTATCAAAATCAGCAAAGGGATGGAAATATCCAGGGATGAATTGCTTAAGGCTCTTGTAAATGACCAGTATAAAAGAAATGATATAGAGTTTGAACAGGGTAATTTTCGAGTAAAGGGTGATGTGATTGATATTTTCCCTTCCTATGAATTTGAAGGGATTCGAGTCGAGTTCTTTGGAGATGAAATTGATGAAATATACTCAATAGATCCCATCAGCGCAAAAAAAATATGGGAATTCCCAGAAGTCTATATCTATCCAGCCCATCATTTCGTCCTTCCACAGGATAGAATTGAATATGCAATCCAAATGATCCAGCGGGAATTAGAGGAGAGGGTTCAATATTTTCTTGAAAGAGAGAAATACCTTGAGGCTCAAAGGATTGAAAGCAGAACTAAATACGATATAGAATTCCTCCGAGAGGTTGGCTATTGCTCCGGCATTGAGAATTATTCTCGCTATCTCTCAATGAGAAAAGAAGGGGAGCCTCCTTACACTCTCATTGATTACTTTCCCGATGAATTTCTAACCATTGTGGATGAATCCCATAGATCAATTCCCCAGGTAAGAGGAATGTACCATGGAGATCGTTCAAGAAAGGAGACCCTTGTCCAATACGGGTTTAGACTTCCATCTGCCCTCGATAATAGACCTTTAAACTTCAAGGAATTTCTTGAAAAAATCGACAATGTAACCTATGTCTCTGCAACACCTGGAGAATGGGAGATAGAGAAATCAGGCGGGAGAGTTGTTGAGCAACTAATAAGACCAACCGGAATCGTTGATTCTCCTGTAGAGATTTGCCCAACTCATAATCAAATAGACAATCTCATCGAAGAGATAAGAGAACAGGTTGAGAAAGATCAACGCGTTCTTGTCACAACTCTTACTAAAAAGATGGCTGAAGAGCTTACTGAATATTTAATTGATGTTGGGTTGAATGTCAGATACATTCACTCTGAGGTGGACTCTATAGATAGAATGGACCTTTTGAGAGGGTTTCGATTGGGTGATTTTGATGTCCTTGTTGGGATAAATCTACTCCGAGAGGGTCTGGATTTACCCGAGGTCTCTGTTGTTGCAATTCTCGATGCTGATAAAGCGGGTTTTTTGAGATCGGAAATTTCTATCATCCAGACGGCTGGAAGGGCTGCAAGGAATATTAAGGGCAAGGTTATTCTCTATGCGGATTATGAAACAGAGGCAATAAAGAAAGCGCTAAAAGAAATTGAAAGAAGAAGAAAGATTCAGTTAGAATACAACAAAAAACATAACATAACACCAAAAAGTATTAAAAAATCCAGAGAGCAAATCTTAAAGACCACCGCTGTAGCCGGGTCAAAGGAAAAGGAAAAAGAACTCAAGCTTCAGTTTAACATCCCGGAAGAGTTCTCTTCAGAGATGGAAAGAATAGAAGCAGTTGAAAAACTTACCAAAAAAATGAAAGAGAGCGCAGAAAGATTAGAGTTTGAGAAAGCAGCTAAACTGAGGGATGAAATAGGGAGGATAATGCGTGAACAAATTAAAGAAAGAAAGGGTTCTCCCTTTAATAAGAAGAGCATTAAAGGAAGACATTGGTAGGGGTGACCTTACCACTGAAGCAATAGTCCCCAAGGATTATACCACTTCTGGTGTGATTTACCTAAAAGAAAGAGGCGTTCTTTCGGGTCTCCAAATAGCTGGATGGACTTTCAAGGAACTGGGAGATGTAAAGACAAAAATCCTTGTGGATGAAGGTGTCTTCATTTCGCCCCAAGACATTATTTCGTTTAGAGGGAATGCCAGAGCAATACTTACGGGAGAGAGAGTTGCCCTCAACTTCCTTCAGAGACTTAGTGGAATTTCCACTTATACAAGAAAATTTGTTGAAAAGGTCAAAGGAACCGGTGTTTCCATCCTTGATACGAGAAAGACCACTCCTACCCTTCGCTATTTAGAAAAGTATGCTGTGAGGGTAGGTGGAGGGGTTAATCATAGAATGGGTCTGGATGATAGGGTCCTCATAAAAGAGAATCATATAAGAATTGCCGGGGGTATAAAGCAGGCTCTTTCATCAATTCAAGGAGAAATCGAAGTTAGGAATTTAAAGGAAGTAAAAGAGGCAATAAAAAACGGGGCAACCCATTTATTATTGGATAATATGTCTACCTCAGAGCTAAAACAGACAGTTTTACTAACACGGGATAAAGATATAGACCTCGAATGTTCTGGAGGTGTTAACATTGAAAATGTCAGAGGCATTGCAAAGACCGGTGTTGACTATATCTCTATCGGTGCCATAACTCATTCCTATCAATCAATCGATTTATCACTCATTTTAAAATGATTATATTTTTTCTTTTGCTTTTCCTTGGCGATGGTAATACTCTATATCTAATGGATGAGAGCTTCTCTCTCTTTCCAGCTGAAGAGGAATTTTTATTTAATCACAATATAAACAACTTCCGTACAACTCAGGGTTGCCTCGACCTATATAAATGGTACCAGAGGTATGAGGCAAAAGTCAGGATGCCTCTCTTTTCAAATCTGGTTATGGATTACGACTTTTATAAGGAGGATGATTACGATATCTGTAAGGAAATTCACTCATTCAAACTCCGATGGTTACCAGAGGAAAAAGGCTCTCTCCCTCTTTCCTTTTCCTTCATTATTTCTCCTGATTTTTTAAAGAAAAATGATTTCGTTGGTCTGGGAATCGGGTTCTGGAAGAGTGAATCAAACAATCATTTCCTGAATCTGGTTGTCGATGACTTTGACCACAACTATGCATTGTATAGAAAGAAAGGAGATTCTCTTAAGGATCCTTACCAAAGATTCCCAATTGCTCTGGAGTTTCAGGGTAATGTTCACGATAATTGGGCTGACCTCACCTATAAGTATCTTTGGACATTTCCTGGAAAGAAAGATTTTCGCCTTGATAATGAACTCATTGGAAAAGGAAAATACGGAGAGAAGAGTCTTATGGTAAGTTCCCGTTATCGTTTAACGAGAAGTCTATCTATGGGTTTACACCTTCGATATTTTGAAAGTGATTCCTCTTACATTTCATATACCAGCGACGATAATTACCATCTAAATTGGGAAAGGGGATTTGCAGAACCTTATCTCAGACTTTTCATATTTGGTGAAAATAATCTCTATATAGGTCTTCCAATGGATTGGAAGAGAATAAAAAGTGACTCTTTAAATTACAGGAGAAAATGGATTGGGATTACCATTCTCTACAAATACCGTCTTTGGAATTGGTTTACAATACCCATGGGTTTTCAGAACTCATGGAGAGAGTTGAACGAAAAGGATAATGAGGAGACCAGAGGGGTTCTCGGTTTAGAATTCAGATTCAAAAAGAGAACATACTTTGCCATTCAAGAAGGTATTGAGATGGATCCACCTCTTTCTAATATTCTTAGAAACCCTCATAATCATACATTCGTAATGCTTTACCATAAGTTCTAAAATCTTCCAAAAAATTCACCACAGAGATTAAAAGCACCTTAATCGTTCTAATGAATTACTACTACCTTCTTATTGAATTCTTTATCTCCTGCTTTCATCCTTATGAAGTATACTCCAGATGGTCTACCCCTTATATCTATTCTCTTTGTATACCAACCCGGGGGGGTAATTTCTGTTTTTTGCTCTATTTTCCTTCCAGCAATGTCATAGACAGAAAAAGATATATTCATCTGTTCGGATAAACTATATCTTATTCTCAACTGATCATCTCTTGTTATCCCCTCTGTACTCATTGAACAAAAGGCTGGACTTATTTTTATATTATATTGATTTTCACAATACTTCAGCGTTATTGCAACCCTTCTGGATTGATAATCCTGAGAGTTTATGTATAAGTCATAGTCTCCGCAAAGTATTGAATCAGTTAACTCATAGAAACCATCATTTTTGGATATTAGATTAAATAATGGATTATAAAATGATGTATCAGTTCCTGCTTTATAACCCAGAATCCTTACATTCCCAATTGAATCTGTACCAGAGATTACATAACCAGCTAACTTTCCTCTGTATATCTTAACAGGAATCTCCTGCTGGTAGATGTTGTAACCGATCTTTCCTATTCTACCCAATAAATTACCAGGGCTCGTTGGTATCACTTCAATCTCCATTGAACTAGTTGAGGTATACTGCGATGTATTTATACCGCATCCATCTAAATATAAGGTAAAATCAGTCTCTCCTCCTATTGTTCCCAAAACGATTCCTGGAATTTCTGGCATCAGACTTCCAACAACTCCTATGGTGTCTGAATAAGCTTCTATCTTCGGTGCTGTCATATCCCCAGCACCCAGGACTGGAAGCGTATCTGCAAATAGATTATAACTCTCACCTATATCCCTTCCAACAACAAGAAGATTTTCTCCATAGAGGGCATTTACATTTATAACAGCCTCCCCTTTTGCATCGGTTGTATCGTATCCTTCAAAACCACAACCGTAAATGTGAATCTCAACACCTGGATAACCTTTATCCACATAACCGCTATCTACTGATATAGTTACGGCTGTAGGAGTACCAACCTCAACTGTTTTAGGGCTGATGATGCCCCATTTACGGATCAAGACAGAATCCATATAAGGCTTATAATTAAAACCTGTAAAAGTCAGCGAAATATAGCTATCAAGAGAGGAACCTGGAAGGTCAAGAGGCAAAGTGACTTCACCAGAAGCATTCGTATATCCCGACTCAAGTAGAGAATTTTCCGGTAGATAGCATGAAACGAGAGCATCTTTAACCGGAGTTAGGTTGTCGTTGTCGTAAACAGTAACAGTAAAATTAGAGTAACCTGGATGGACAATATTCGGATGATTCACATCAAAGGTGATTGGTATATCGGTTCTAAGCTGCACCGAAGCATCTCCAAAGATGTGCCAAGTTTGAGCCATCTCAACTCCAGGGATAGAATCACTCCCACCATACTGTTCTATCATATAGGATGCCCCATTAAAATAAATACCTCCTGCAGTGTTTGCCTTATAATGTGCCAGAAGATTTACCGCTCCTTCCTGACCTACACAGGGGGGAACCCAGGTCTGATCGATTGTTGAACCCCAGTTCGTAAGAAATCCGATGGGATTATCAGGAGTTCCAGCATCAACCGAAGATTCACAAAAGCAGTTATTCCCATTAAAATGACCCACAAGACAGGCAACCGATATCACATTTGGAAGTTTCCAGTAATTACCAAGAGAATTTATATCACTTATAGAAAAACCACCTGCACTTGCCCAGCTTCCTACAGTTCCGTGTCCTATATAATTTATGATCGAAACACCTTTATTTATTATACTGGCAGTATTGGAGGAAGAACCCCAGGGTTCATAGTTTGAATCAATTGAGGTATAGGTAAAAAAGGGTTGAACGGTTGAAAGGAGTGTATCTCGAAGCCAATTCATCCTCTCATAATCAGGAGGTGATTCATCGTTAGATGCAATTCCAAGCCCCATGTGATACCAGTCTTCCTCCTTTGGATTCCTCTCATATTTTATACTCCTCATTACCTGATTCCTGATATTAATAGCAGAACCCCCATCGGATGAGAATCGGGAAATAAAAAGGTCCGGATAGTGATCCTCCCCCGCGGTATATGCATAGACAGGATCTGCGTCAGCTCCGCTGGCATCACCAACGGTTCCTTTACCTGGAGTAAGTTCGTTCCCGTCGCCTACGAGTAAGCAGAATGTTACACCAAGGCTATCGTATTGCTTCTGGATGAAATTTTTAATATCAGTCTCATTATTCCCAATTGCAGAGAGGGGATATAAATCAGTTGGGATTCCTTTCTTTCTTTTCCATTCCACAAGGGAGTCCATATCGGTTAAGTAGGCATCGTTACAAATGATTATCATCCTACCAACTTGTTCATTGAGAGTATCGTATCTGCCTTCTCTATAATTAATAAAGAAGTCCTGATACAGATTTTCAAAATCCTTGGAGATAAAATGAGTAAGATTTTCCTTTACATTTATCCGATCAATCCCATCAGAATAAAGCTCAACGACTAATCTTTTAACAATTTCCAATTCGCCTTTTCCAGCATCATAACGAAGAGGGTTAAAATATACAGTCACTCCTCTAAAATCCCTCATTATAAATGGATCCGAGAGGGTAACAATTTTTTCTGGAAATATACCAACGGATGAATAGAAATCACTGAATGTATAAGGAACTCTTGAGGGGTAAACATTCCTGGATAGATTTCCTTTTGAAGGTGCAATTGGTGAAACCTTCATTCTCTCCACATCTTTATCAATTATCCTTAGATTCATCTTCCTATCATCCGCTATGATCACACTTTTTGCAATCTGTGGAAGGGATGGATAACCCTTTTTGAGGTGATTTACTGCCCCGGGTATTCTTAGGTTTAAGTATTTTCTATTATCAATTTGAATCGTGTCTAAATAGAAACCTCTTATTGTAAATTGAATCTCTTTGCTTTCGGCTCTGTCCTGTATTATTCTATATTGGAGATTCGTCTCTCTTTTTGTTCCAAGGTCTATCCATTGTGCAAAAGAGAGTAGCATTAGTATCATTTAATTTATTCTATTTTTCTCTTTAATCAAGATTTACTATCTCTGTATAAATATTTTAGTTATCGCCTCTTAACAACTGAAACAACTGATTCCAGGGGGCACTTGTTTGCACATAAATTCTAACTTCGCACCTATAAATATTACCATCTTTGTAACAGAGTTCGATCTTATGCAACCCCGAATTTATCCTTAATGGGATTACTATTCGCGATGAGTAGAACTCAAGAGAATTCTCGGGTAATTTTTCCTCATCCATAAAGACCCTTATACTCAAAATATATGCATTTAAGTAAATAGACATTAAATATTCCCCACCTTTTCTCTCAACCAAAACACTATCTACCTTGATTCCCGATTCATCCGCAAAGTTCTGGGTAACCTTAAGGGTATTGTCTCGAAATACTGTGCCAACCCCAATATGGGTATAGTCTGAATTTAGAATATTTTCCCTGTGAGGGGGACTTTCCATCAAGTTTCTGTGGATGATTCTTGCCAGAGAATCAGGTTCTTTCTTTAATAGGATAGGAACAAGGTCCCCTGTATTTTCTGCAATATTCTCGGCTATTTTGTACTGTGGTAAGCCTGAATTGTAAATTCTAACAAGGGGTGTCTTGTTAGTTTCAATGGGTGAAATATGCGAAAAATAACCCCGGGATATCATTTCAAAGGAGTGTTGTCTTGCTGCAATAAGGAGATGGTGATCTACAATTAATTTTTTCAGATTCCGTTTTTCCCGTTCTTTATTGGTAAGTTCCACTATCCTGGATTCTATTTCCTCAATTCCTTGATACTCAGGATAGCATGAAATGAATTTTGCAGTGGTATCTCCAAAAGGACTTACTCTTACCTGTGTTAAAGAGATACTAAGAAAAAAGAATAGAACGAGCATTTTTAGTGGTTGATATACTATCCCCTTATTATATCCTTTATTCTCATAAGCCTTGAATTCGTCTCCCTTTCCCTCTCTTCTAATTTCATATTTATCCCTCTCACTGAATCCTCAATCTCAGGAATGAGGATATATTCAAGAGCATTGACCCTTCGTCTCGTTTTCTCCATCTCTCCCGCAAGGAGAGCAATACTTTTCTCCATTTCCGCAAGTTCAATTAATTTATCGAAGACTTCAAGAAGATTTTTTAAGGCTTCATCAAGTGTTGGGGATGTATTGGCGAATCCATAAGAGATCAATTCACCTTCCAGACTCTTTTTATATTCCGGCAGGGGAACATTCATAATTCTCTTCCAGGCCATTGATAATTTAATATCAGTATTGAGTAGCAAAAAAGATGCCTCGAAAGTCTTTTTATCCTGATATGCACGGGCAAGGAAAAATTTCTTCAAAGCATTTATCAACTCCTCTTCAATTTCCTCTCGCAACTTGGACAATTTACTTATTATCTCCTGAATAACTCGCAGGAGTTCGTCCTGCTTTTGCTTCAAGAGTTTATAGCCTCTTTTTGCAATTACAAGCCTCTTTTTGAGTTTGAGGAGCTCCATCCTGGTTGCATTTACAATCATAATACCTTATCCGTCTTATCACCCTTTTGAGGTTTTTTGTTCTCACTCTTCGAATGATTCGATTCATCTTCTTCTTTCCTGTACTTAGAATAATACTTCTTAATGAATTCCTCCCTGACCCTTTTCAACTCCCTCTTGGGAAACATTGAAAGGAGTTTCCACCCAAGCTCAAGAGTCTCTTCTATCGATCTATTTTCGTATTCTCCTTGACTGACATATTTTCGCTCAAATTCATTCATAAACTCAAGATATTTCTTATCCATTTCAGAGAGGGCTGCCTCACCAAGTATAACAGAGAGTTCATCAGCTTCCTTTCCCCTTGAATAAGCTGCATACAACTGATTATACAAATCAGCATGATCTTCTCTGGTCTTCCCCTCCCCAATTCCTTTATCCTTAAGGCGGGAAAGAGATGGTAGAACATCTATAGGGGGTGAAATCCCTTTTCTTTCAAGAGGTCGAGAAAAAATAACCTGACCCTCTGTTATATAACCTGTTAGGTCAGGGATAGGATGGGTCTTGTCATCCTCTGGCATAGAGAGAACAGGCATAAGAGTGATAGAACCTTTATTGTCCTTAATTCTCCCTGCCCTTTCATAGATTGAAGCAAGGTCTGTGTACAGATAGCCTGGATAACCTCTTCTTCCTGGAACCTCTTTTCTTGCTGCAGAAATTTCTCTTAGGGCCTCGCAGTAGTTTGTCATATCAGTTATGATAACAAGGACGTGCATCTCAAGATCAAATGCTAAATATTCGGCAGCGGTCAGGGCTGCTCTTGGTGTTGAAATCCTTTCAATGGCAGGATCATCAGCAAGGTTTAAGAACATCACTGCCTTTTCAAGGGCACCAGTTTCTTCAAAGTCATTGTGGAAGAATTCTGCCTCTTCAAATGTAATGCCCATAGCCGAAAAGACCACTGCAAATTCCTCTTCAGTTCCAAGAACTCTTGCCTGTCTCGCTATCTGGGCAGCCACTTTGTTGTGAGGTAGTCCAGAACCGGAGAAAAGAGGAAGTTTTTGACCACGAACAAGCGGATTTAAACCATCAATTGAAGAAATCCCCGTTTGGATAAACTCGTTAGGGTATTCTCTTGCATAGGGATTTATAGGAGCACCATTTATATCACCTCTCTTTTCCGGTAAGATGGGAGGTTTACCGTCTATTGGCATACCCATCCCATCAAACACTCTCCCAAGGATATCGGGGGAAAGAGGTATCTGAATTGTCTTACCCTGAAAAATAACCACCGACTCAGGAATATCAATTCCCCTTGTTCCTTCGAAAACCTGTATCATTGCCTTATCACGGTGGACCTCAAGAACCTTTCCTGTCCTNTCTTCCCCATCAGGAAGTCTAATCGTACAAAGTTCCCCATAGTCAACTCCTGATACACCCTCGACAAAGAGAAGGGGTCCAGCGATGTCCGATACAGCCCTGTATTCAGTCCTCATCCCATCACCTCCTCTTTCTCTTTAGCTAACCCCGCCAGAGCTTCCTTTATTCGATTTTCTAACTTTTCCAGTTTCTCTATTTTATTTTCTTCGACGAATTTCATCCTTGCTATATCCTCAAAAACTATATTCAGTTCTTCTAATCGCTCTGGGTCTGCGTCAACTTTCTCTGCTTCTTTATAAAAAGTTATGATATTCTTCAACATCAGATATTGTTTTTTGACCGATGTATATGTATCAACTTCATGGTAAGCGTTTTGATGAAGGAAATCTTCCCTGATCATTCTTGCAACAAGAAGGACTCTCCTTTCCCTCCAGGAAAGAGCTTCAATTCCAACAAGGCGAACCATCTCCTGTAATTCATCCTCTTCCTCAAGGAGTTTCATGGCTTCCCGTTCTATCTGGATGAAATCTTCGGCTACTTCTTTTTCCATATAGCTTCTGACATTGTCTTTATAAAGTGAATATGAGGTAAGCCAGTCTATTGCCGGAAAGTGCCTGGCATAAGCAAGTTCTGCTTTAAGACTCCAAAATACCTTAACAACTCGAAGGGTATTCTGAACAACAGGATCCGAAAGGTCTCCTCCAGGAGGGGAAACAGCCCCTATAATTGATATAGAACCTTCTCTATCATCACTTCCCAGACACTGGACCCTTCCTGCGCGTTCATAGAATTGTGCAGCCCTGCTGCCAAGATAAGCCGGGTACCCTTCTTCACCTGGCATTTCTTCCAATCTACATGAGATTTCCCTGAGAGCTTCTGCCCATCTCGAGGTAGAATCTGCCATAAGCGCTACAGAGTATCCCATATCTCTAAAATATTCGGCAATTGTTATCCCAGTGTATATTGAAGCCTCTCTTGCAGCTACAGGCATATTTGAGGTATTTGCAAAAAGGATTGTCCTTTTCATCAAAGGCTCTCCCGAGGCTGGATCCTTCAGTTCTGGAAACTCTATTAGGACATCCGTCATTTCGTTTCCTCTTTCCCCACATCCAACATATACAACAACTTCGGCTTCTGCCCATTTTGCAAGTTGATGTTGCATTACTGTCTTTCCAGAACCAAAAGGACCTGGTATACAAGCTGTCCCTCCTTTTGCTATGGGAAAGAAAGTGTCTATGACTCTTTGCCCTGTAAATAAGGGTTTAGTTGGAGGGAGTCTTCTCTTTGCCGGCCTCGGTCTCCTTACAGCCCATCTCTGTTCCATCCTGATCTCTTCTTTTCCTTGCTCTGTTTTTATCACAGCAATAATATCCTTAATATTAAACTCTCCCTCTTTAATTTCCTGGATCTTACCCTGGATGCCAGGAGGAACCATTATTTTGTGCTCAATAAGAACTGTTTCCTGAACGGTTCCGAGTATATCTCCAGAAACTACGTAATCACCCTCTTTTTTTTCTGGAATAAACTCCCATTTCTTTTCAGGATCAAGTGCAGGGATAAAAACTCCTCGGGTAATAAAATCACCTACTTCTTCCCTGATATCATCAAGGGGTCGTTGGACACCATCGAATATCGATTCAATGAGTCCTGGTCCGAGACTTACAGAGAGGGGCTCTCCTGTTGAATAAATAGGCTGCCCCACTCCTATACCCTCTGTTTCCTCATAAACCTGGATTGAAGCTTTATCCTGTTTCAATTCTATAATTTCTCCAAGGAGTCGCTCCTCCCCCACATAAACCACATCGTACATCCTTGCTCCCTCCATTCCTTCACTTACAACAAGGGGACCAGAAACCCTTATTATTCTTCCTTCTTTCATTCAAACCCTCCTATCTCCATTCCAACTGCTTTCTTTAACATCTCGGAAATTCTTCTTTTTCCATAACCTTTACTTCCTTCAATCCCTGGAATTGGAACGATGTTAATCTCTGAACTTTCAAGGAGTTCCTTGAATTCCTCCAGTTTTCTGAAAACTTCCTCAAATACAAAAACAATTGCATAGTCTGAACTCTCTATCTTTTTTTTAATTTCTTCAATACTCTTATCTTCAACGTTGATGATATCGGCACCCAAAGATTTAAAAGGAAATACAAGGTCATTGGGTCCAACAAATGCTATCTTCATACAATTAACCTCTCTTTTATTACCTCATCCTTCACCGCATTTATCTTACCGATAAATATCAAACGCAGATTCCTAATTTCATTTTCTCTTATAAATAAATAAGAAATAATGGGTTCAACACCAATGGATTCAAAGGAGACTGACTTCAGGAAAGAAATTAAGAGAACCTCAGCAGCCCGTTCAAGATCAGAGAATGAATCCTTCCATTCTAAGAGAGGATAATAAACAGTTCTTTTATAAAAATCATCAAGGACCTGGATTCTATCAAAGTTAGCCAACAAAATTTCTTCCCTTAAGATGAAACCTCCAGGAAGTAATGCAATGTTAGCAAGTTCTTTGTAACGCTCCAGAAAGAAGAGTCGCAGGATGGTCTTCAGGTTTGTTATATCAATCCATATTTTGTAGTAGTTAGTAAGGAAATCATTTTCAGAATAAGAGGTGAGCGTTTCCGCCATAATGGAATCGATGGAAAAATTTAGGATTTGCGGATTGTGATTGTGTGTAAAGTAAGCCTCAACACCCTCACGGACTGCTTTATGAAGATAAAAAGGAAGGTCTTCATATCTTTCTTCTTTAAAGATTCCAACAAGTTCATCTACCGATTGGTAACCCAGTGGAGAACATTTTGATGTATAATCCTCCTCTGCTATCTTTCCCTTAAGGAGAACTGTTATATTATGGAAGTCGAAGCGGGCTCTGAGAACCTTCATAATCTCTGGATCATCGGTCAGCTTCTCCATTTCATTAAATAGTTCTATTCTCGCCCTTTCGAGCCCTTCTTCATAGCGGTAGGGATTTATACTATGGAGATACTGTCCATAATCAGTGTCATGGAGGGCTGCTATTAATTCTTCCACATCTTTAGAAGAGATAAGTTCCTCAAATCTCTTTTTTGATAATAGTCTTATTTCTCGAGCCCGGATACAGCCGAGAGCATAGGCATATTTTGTATCAAGAACACTTATCGTCTCGAACTTATTCACTTCCGAATAAAAGTTTTACTATTTCCTCTTCGAGCTTATCTATTGTTTCATCCAGTAAGATAGGTAGAGTTGCATTAACTCTCTTTTTATCCTTGATCAATATTACACCGACTTCAAAATCTGGTTTCTGCCCTGCAATTTTGAAATTATAACCCTTTTTCTTATTAAAAGACTTGATGAGCTCCTTAACCTTTTCCATATATAATGATCCAGGGATAATCTCCTCATCTTTACTTTCGCAAGCTTCTTCAATAAGGTCTTTAATAAATGGCTTGTATTCTTCCTGCCATTTCAGAGCCTTTATCTCTTTTTNTACCTCTTCTTTCAACTTATCCATAATTTTGTTCTTCTCTCCCAATTTCCTTGTGGATAACTCCATCCTTGCATGACTTAAAACCCTTTCCATCTCTCTCTTACGTGCTCTTTCTGCTTTCTCTTCTCCTCTCTTCTCTATCTCTCTTACTTCCTTTCTTGCTTTGTTTTTTATACTTTTCGTACTCTCGCGAGTTTTCTTGATTATCTCTTCTTTTTTTTCATTCGCTTCTTTAAGGATTCTTTTTGCTACCTTACCCATTCACTCTATCCAATAGCGTTAATCATTAAGAAACTCGTTACAAAACCAAGGATAGCATAGGTTTCTACCATAACTGCAAAGATTACCACTCTCATCGTCGCTTCAGGTTGCTTGGCAGCAAGTTCAACCCCTGATGTACAAACAAGAGACTGGTGAATCGCGGATACAAGGCCCAAAATTGCAACAGGAAGTGCAGCCATAAGATATCGAATACCCTCAAGCACTTCCATATCAAAGTTAACTGAGCCGCTAAACATACCCAATTTCATCATCATAAACATAGCCGCAATAAATCCATAGAAGCCCTGAGTTGAAGGTAGAACAACAAGAATGAAAGTCCTTCCAAATCTCTCGGGCTGTTCTGAGAGAACTCCTGCAGCAGCTCTTGCAGGTATACCAACTCCAATGGATGAACCAATCCCTGTAAGAAGAGCAGCAACTCCAACACCTGCCATTGCTATCCAGAAACCATTCACTTATACCTCCTTTTTATGTTTCAATTCTTGTATATCTATTTTCCAGTCCAAAAGGTTCAAATTTCTCTCCTCCTCCCTCATAAAAGTAGGAGAAGAATTCAGCGAATTGAAGCCTCATCGTATGAACAAAACCACTCAATGTATTTATCGCAAGAGAAAAGGTATGACCAAGAATAAATACAAGGACTGCCAGTATCGGGCCAATAACGGGAAATAGATCCCTTACTATCATAACGAGAATATTCACAGACATTGCTAGACCCGCTGTTACAAGCCCAAGAGCCATAATTCGACTGTATGATAGGATATCTCCCAAGAAACCAATCAAACCTCTAAATAATCTAAACCCACCTTTTGCTATTTGTTTTATCCAGGAATTACTTCTCCAGGAGAATAATAATATTGTAAGTATAGGCAAAAAACCCAGATAAATAAATATCTTTATTCCTTTTGTATAGCCTATGCCGACAAATATAAAAAACAGAAACCAGGAGATTTCATTTGCTATTGCATCCAGATAATTCCCTTTTCTAATTCTCTCTTTCATTGCAATAATAAGGCCTGCTCCAATTTGAAGGACTCCAAAACCGAGAGAGAGTTTGAGGAAATTCAGAGGATTCTTAAATGGATCAAAGAGCATCAATTTGTTTCTGAATTTAACAATGCCAGAAAAGGCAGGGAAAGCCACCTCAAGATTATTCCCGAGCCAACCTCCTGTTAAGGAGCCTGCAAAAATTGTCATAATTCCACCAGCAATAAATATCCAGAGATATTTCCTACCCTCAGGTAGTTTTGGGAGAAGGAAAAACGAAATTGCTATAAGAGCGATTCCGTAGACTGCATCTGTCAAACAGAATGCAAAGAAAAAGGCAAAGAACAAAGAAATGTAGGGGGTTGGATCAACTTCATTGGGCTTTGGATAGGCATATAAACCGGTCAGAACCTCATAGGGTTCACTTAGCTTATTATTCTCAAGTTTTACCGGCGGTCTCTCATCCTTTCTTGGTTTTACCCATGTGAGATCCACTCCCCTGTAAGAGGATACGAGTTTTTCCAGGACATCCTTACTATTTTCTACAATCCAACCCTCGATGAAGAAAACATTCTTGGTCATAAGAGTTTTGTTTAGCACTTCTGTTCTTTTTATTCTGGAAAGAAAATAGTCATACAGGACAAGATATTTTTCAAATTCAGAACTCTTCTTTAATAACTTTTTCGAAATCCCGGATATTTCTGATTCAATCTCTTTCATTTTACTCCTGCATTCTGAAAATATCTCCTTTGGGCTTCTCTCCCTATCCCGGAAATCCACGGACTCTGCACCGTATTCAGAGATTATCTCATTAAATTCCTTTTCAAATCCTTTGTAAATAAAAAATACAATCCCAATTTTGGCAGTATTTTTAAAGACAATAGAATAGTCAACGGGAATGTCCTTTAATGCTTCTTCTAAATCTTCCAACTTTCCTTTTATTTTATATATCTTAACAATAACATTCTTTACTTCCTCAAGTTTAACAATCGGAGTCTTCATCTTTTTCCATTCCTCATAAAATTCCTTTTTTTCTTCGAATTCTGTAAGCTGATTATGCAGATGATAAAGTCTATCGTCCCACTTGCAAATCTCCATAATCTCATCCGGATCAAAATTCTTTACAATGGTTTTATATCTTTCGGGTGATATCCCTGTCTTCAAATCGATGAATTGGCCAAGAATTCCTTTATTGTTGGAATGGGGTTTAAAGATTTCAACAACTCGTCCAATCTTATTGAATATTTCTTCGCCTTCCTTATCTGTAAGTTTCTTATCCGGAATTAAATCCGGATACTCATCCACAAGAGGGGAAGAACGAGAATCTGTGATATGAAACATTTCAAGATCCTGAAGTTCCTTTAAGAACTTTTCCCTTTCATCTTCGTATAAAATAAGAGTAGCCTTTTGGAGTTTTGTAAGACCCATTTATTTTTCTTTTTTCAGGATATTGTTTACAGCCAATTTTCTGGCTTCTTTTAATTTTTTTGAAGCTTTTTTCTTTATCTTCTCGATCTCCCTTTCCATCTTTTTTTCTAATTTCTTTTTCTCCTCTTCCGCCTCTTTCCTCCCCTCCTCCTTTTTTACCTGGATCATTCCCTTTATTTCACCTTCTGTAGTCTGGATAATGGATTCCGCCTCTTTCTTTGCCTTCTCTATTATCCCTCTTGCCTCTTCCCTTGCCTTTTTTATTATATCATCTGCCTTTTTTTCAGCTTCTTTTATTTCCCTAATAAGATCCTCCGGCATTCTACCTCCTTTTGTCGGTTGAAAATATAATAAAAATTCCCTTTGTCAAGGGCTCATTAGGGACAGGGGTTGACATTTTGGCACTATACATCATTTGCTATTAATCTATCTTTTGCTCTTTTGTACAATTTACCAAGAGATGAATATTTTAACGGTCTAAATGGAGAATACTTCATTATCTCCTTATACTTTAATCCTGCTATATCCTTTAAACGAACCATAAGTTCAGAACGTAAGTTTTTACCTCTAAAGGTATCAACCCTTATACCAGTTATTTTTATCCCTTTTTCTTGCTCAAACTTTTCAATAACTTCTTCCGGAGATTCAAATATATAATCCTCTTTCCTCATTCTTCTTGAATAACCTTTGCCCTTTCTTCTGTCAAACTTCTTTATCGCATCTTGTTCAAAATCTTCTCTTCCAATTATCTCACCATATCGGGTCTTCTTTATGGGGAGTTCCTTACCTAACCATTCTCCGAGTAATTCTTCGAATACTTTTTTACTTTGAAATATATGCTCTACATACTTATTATCAACTATCTTATCCCTATTCTCTTTGAAATATTCTCCTATACTTGACCATCTGTATTCATATGGATTCTTTGTTATTCCTGCCCTTACAGGATTAAGTAAAACATACACAATTGCCATACTTAAATAGGGATCTTCCTGTATTAATGTAGATTTATATCTATCCTGAAATACATGCCCACGACCACCATTCTTCTTCCTATAATTTATTCCATATTGCCCATTCAATTGTCTCATAAAGTCAGGTAGTCTACCAGAACTATTCTGTAAAACTAAATGATAATGACTATCCATTACACAATATGCAAAAATCTTTACCTTCAATATCTTTCTTTTCTCTTTTAGTAATTTTAGAAAATATTCCTTAGATTTATTATCGAGGAAAATATTTTTTCCTTCTATCCCCCTGTTCATTACATGATGATATGCACCTTTATATGTTACTCTCGAAGTCCTCATATTATGTAAATATAACTTACTACTGCCAAAATGTCAACCCCCGTCCCTTCATCCCTTTGCTACAACTCAGGGGAAGAGCCGAGTTCTTTATCCAGTTCTTCAAGTAGCCCTTGAGCCTTTCTTGAAACCTTCTTCGGAGTCCAGATATAGACTTCAGCCAGGAGATTTCCCTTGCCTCTTCCGTAAAGGCTACCCATTCCTTTACCCCTCAATACGAATACCTTGCCCGAATTGGTGTGGGGTGGAATGGTAATCTTCACTCTACCATCTAAAGTAGGAATTTTTACCTCCCCACCCTCAATTGCTGTTTTATAACTTACTGGAATTTTAATCCTTAGATTATTTCCTTCTCTTATAAAGCGACTATCTTCCTTAACTTTTATCTGAATGATGATGTTTCCTCTCATTCCTCTTCTTCTTCCAACATTTCCCTCGCCTCGGAGAGTTATGTAATTATCGCTCTCTACCCCGGGAGGAATCCTTACTGACAATTGTTTTTCTTTCTTTACCCTACCTTCACCATAGCAGTATGGACAGGTGTCCCTTATTACTTCACCTGTTCCCCTGCACGCTGGACAGGTTGAAACAGAAACCATTTGACCGAATATTCCTGAGTGGGCAGTTCGAACTTCACCTGTTCCATTACACATTGAGCATGTAGTGGTTACTCCACCCTTCCCATCGCAATGTCGACACTTTTCAAATAAACGAACCTTGATTCTTTTGGTAGTTCCTTCTGCTGCTTCTTTAAGGGTTATATTAAGTGGAATTCTAAGATCCTCTCCTACGGAATATTGAGCCCTTGGTCCAGTCCTTGCCCTCGTGCCTTGCCCAAAAATCTGGCTGAAGAAGTCACCCCCACCAAAACCACCAAAGAAATCCTTAAATATATCCTCAAGGTCTGCTTGATGAGTAAAGTCTTCCCATGAAAACTGACCACCTTCAAAATATACACCTTCTTTTCCAAATCGATCATATCGGGCTCTTTTATCGGGGTCTGCCAGGATTTCATAGGCTTCAGATATCTTCTTAAACTTTCTCTCAGCTTCCTCCTTGTTGTCTTTATTCATATCAGGATGGTATTTTCTGGCGAGTTTCTTATAAGATTTTTTAATCTCTTCTTTAGTTGCGTCCCTTGAAACGCCCAAAGTTCCGTAATAATCGTTGTCTCTCGTTTGTATGCCCCCTAATTACTCCTCTTTATTTTTATCTTTATCTTCCTCCTCATCAATTACTTCATAGTCTGCTTCAACTTCTCCTTCTTCACCCTTTTCCTCTTTCTTCTCTTCAGATTTTGTTTCAGTTGATTTCTGCTGTGCTTCTGCTTGAGCTTTCTTATAGATTTCTTCAGCTATGGCATGCGAAGCTTGTTGCAATTCTTCCATTTTTTGCCTGATTTTGATTACCTCTTCACCCTTCATCGCCTCTTTCAGATCTTTAACTGCACTCTGAACTTTCTCTCTTTCTCCCTTTGGAACCGAATCTCCTTGTTCCTTTAAAGTTTTTTCAACAGAGTAGATAAGAGTATCCGCCTGGTTTCTTGTGTCAATGAGTTCTTCTTTCTTTTTATCCTCTTCTGCATGAGCCTCAGCTTCTTTCCTCATTTTTTCTATCTCTTCTTCAGAGAGACCTGATGAGGATTCTATCCTGATCGATTGTTCTTTCTTTGTTCCGAGGTCTTTGGCAGAGACATGAAGGATTCCATTGGCATCTATATCAAAAGAGACCTCTATTTGTGGAATTCCCCTTGGAGCCAGAGGAATCCCTCCTAATTCAAATCTTCCAAGGGTCCTGTTGTCAGGAGCCATTGATCTTTCCCCCTGGAGAACATGGATAGTAACTGCAGGCTGGTTATCCTCTGCTGTGGTAAATATCTTACTCTTCATGGTAGGTATTGTAGTATTTCTCGGGATGATTCTCGTCATTCTCTCCCCAAGAGTTTCAATCCCGAGGGAGAGTGGGGTTACATCAAGGAGGAGAATATCCTTGATATTGCCAGCAAGTATTCCACCCTGGATTGCAGCTCCAATTGCTACCACTTCATCAGGGTTAATTCCCTTATGAGGTTCTTTGTTAAAGAGTTCCTTTACCTTTTCCTGGACAACGGGCATTCTCGTCATACCTCCTACGAGGATAACTTCATCAATATCGCCTTTGGTCAGCTTTGCATCTTTAAGAGCCTGTCTTACAGGCTGCTCAACCCTCTTTAGTAAATGCTCTGTCAGGGATTCAAGCTTTGCACGGGTGAGTTTCTTTTCTAAATGCCTTGCCCCTGTTTCGTCTCCTGTAATATACGGCAGGTTAATGGTTGTTTCTTTCATTGTAGAAAGTTCGCATTTTGCTTTCTCAGAAGCGTCTCGAACCCTCTGAACAGCAGTTCTATCTTCTGAGAGGTCAATCCCTGTTTCTTTTTTGAACTCTTCAATCAACCAGGTCATTACCACATGGTCAAAATCATCACCGCCGAGATGCGTATCTCCATTTGTAGAAAGGACTTCAAATACACCTTCACTGATTTCGAGGATGGATATATCAAACGTTCCTCCTCCAAGATCAAAAACTGCTATCTTTTCTTCTTTATTCTCGTTAAGACCATAGGCAAGAGAAGCTGCAGTAGGCTCGTTAATTATCCTAAGGACTTTCAAACCTGCAATCTCTCCTGCATCCTTTGTTGCCTTTCTCTGGGAATCATTGAAGTAAGCAGGAACAGTAATTACAGCCTCGGTAACCTTTTGTCCAAGATGATCCTCTGCCGCTTTTTTTAGATACTGGAGAACTTTAGCAGAAATTTCAGGGGGCGAATAGACCTTATCACCGACCTTTATTCTTGCATCGTTGTGGGGTCCTTTCTTGACATCAAATGGTACTTCTTTTATCTCATTTTTTACCTCTCCAAACCTTCTTCCCATAAACCTTTTAACCGAGTAGACCGTCTTTTTAGGGTTGGTCAATTGCTGTCTTTTTGCCTGAAGACCAACCAGTTCTTCTCCATCTTTAAAAGCAACAACAGATGGTGTTGTTCTTCCTCCTTCTGGATTTGTAATTACCTCTGGCTCTGATTGCTCTACAATGGCAACGACAGAATTAGTTGTTCCAAGGTCAATACCAATTACCGGTTCTTTCATTCTACTCTTCCTCCTTATTTTTGTTTTCTTTGGTATCCTCTGATTTATCCTCTTTTTCCTTCGCCACAATAACCTTTGATGGGCGAAGGATTTTATCTCCTATCTTATAACCTTGTTCGACTTCCTCAAGTATCTTCCCTTCCTCTTCCTCACTTTCTATCACATGAACCGCTTCGTGCCTGGATGGATCAAATTCTTTTCCTTTTGAGTGGAAGGGTTCTATCTGATATTTTTTCAGGTTATTTTTTAGTTTTAAATGAATAAGATGCATTCCCTCGATGAAAGACCTGGATCCTTTCTTTTTACCATCTTTTTTAAGAACATCGAATGCTCTGGAGAAATCGTCTAAAATGGGGAGTATTTCCCTAAAAACCTCCTCAATTGCAAAATTATAGATTTTTACTTTCTCCTCCTGTGTTCTCTTTCTCAAATTTTCATAGTTAGCCAAAGCTCGGAGGTACTTATCCATCAACTCTGCCTTTTCCTCTTTCAATTTTTCAACAATATTCTTTGACTTTTTAGAAATTTCTCCTCTTTTTTCTTCTATTTCTTTCTTTTTAGTCATTTTCTCTCCTTCCCTTTTTATATAAATTTATAAAGAAGATTGCTTATGTCAACCCCAAAAACTGTAAATCTTGTAAATAATCTTATTAATTTCTGAATTTCAGCCTTTACTTTTTTTCTTTTTTATATATGATATTGATATGAATATTTGCCTTATGGGAGGATGGAATACAGATTCTGGTGCTTCTTTACATGGCGAATTGATAGGTAGGGAGTGGGTAAAACAGGGCCATCAATTGGCTGTCCTCACATTCAAGGATTATGCCTTCCATGGAACACAGATAACGGGTGAAGATGAAGAATATGTTAATCGTTGCTTTACAGTCAAAGGATATTCACCCGAGGAATTCGATCCAATACCCTTTCTGACCGCCAACTATGAAATATTCGTCATTGAGGATCTCGGGATGCTCCCTCTGAATTCTCTTAGGAAAATTTACAACAGGATAAAAAAGAAATCCTCTGTGGTCAATATTATTCATGATGGGAAGTTATCAAGCGAACCCTCATTCTATCAGTTTGATTGGGATGCAATTGTCTGCTTTGACTCTCGATACAGAGAATTTCTTACAAGAGTTTATGATCCAGAAAAGATTCATATAATTCCCTATCCCTGCCATCCTCTAATGAACATTAATAGGGAAAAAGCAAGGAAGAAGTTAAATTTACCTCTGGATAGGAAAATAATTTTTGGATTCGGACCTGCTTCCGAGAAAATATTAACGAACATTGATGTCATCTTTGAGTTGGCTAGAGAATATCCCATTCTTCTCCTCATCACAACAAAGAATAAAAAAATCATAGAGAAATATAGAGAGTTGAAGGGAAAAGGACCTCTAAAAATTGAAGTCAGAGAAGAAGCTCCTGATAACAAGGGATTATACGATTATCTCCATGCCGCAGATCTCTTACTTCTCAATAAAAAAGCACCTCTTTGGGTAGTGATATCATCCACTATTTATCAGTGTCTTGGTTCCGGTTGTCCTATTGTTGCCCGTGATTCAGGTTTTGTTGAAGATTTGGATAGAGAAGTCATTAAATTTTCCAATCGCAAAGGACTAAAGAGTTCTATCAGATCTGTATTTGAAAAGGACAAAATCTATAAAGAAACTATCAAATCTGCTTCTTTATATGTGAAGAAAAATTCTGCATCTCAAATTGCATATCGGTATATTGAACTATTTAAATCTCTAAAAAAATTGGAGGGAAAATGTTGAAACGATTTGAAGGGAATCCCATTCTAAAACCAACCTTTGAACATCCCTGGGAATCAAGAATGGTTTTTAATACTGCGGCAATCTATTTAGAGGGTAAGGTTCACCTTCTCTATCGGGCAAGAGGGGTGGACGGAGGCATCTCAAGATTCGGTTATGCATCCAGTCCTGATGGATTTCATATAGAAGAGCGCCAGGATAAACCTGTTTTTTGCCCTCAAGTGGATAATGACTTTGAGTGTTTGGGTGTTGAAGATCCAAGACTCACAAGATTCGAAGATCGTATCTATCTGCTATATACAGCTTACGGTCTTGTTCCAGGGATAAACAGGAGGGTTCAGTCAATTCAGATAGGTATGACCTCAATTAAAGTGGATGATTTTCTATCCCATAACTGGAATTGGGGTGAAAGAATTTATCCGTTTCCCAGAGTTGAGAATAAGGATGCTTTCCTTTTCCCGGAGAAGATCAATCATAAGTGGGTTTTGTATCATCGTATTTCTCCGTATATATGGATTTCTTATTCTGAGAATCTCAAGGAATGGAATACTGCAAAGATCTTAATGAAACCCAAATTTAATTGGGAATATTATAAGATTGGTGGAGGAGGACCTCCTCATAAGACTGAGAAGGGCTGGCTTTTTGTATACCATGCAGTGGATCGGGAATTCAACTACCAACTTGGTATGGCAATGACAGATATATCTGATCCAGGTAAGATAATCTGGAGATATAACCAGCCTGTTCTCTTCCCCGAAGAGGATTATGAGAAGCATGGGGAAGTTCCAAATGTAACATTTACCTGTGGCTCAGTTGTAATTGATGGGACTCTCTTTGTTTATTATGGTGGAGCTGACACTGTAATTTGTTTGGCAACTGCTTCCATAGATGATATACTAAAAGAGGTAGTTTGAACTCATAAAAAGGATAAAGAGATGAAAACTATAAATAAGGCTTTATCATTATGAAGAAAAAAGGAATTTTTCTTCTCCATGGAATAACAAAATCATCATCAGAGTTTTCTAAAATAAAAGAAAATCTTGAAGAACTTGGCTATTTTGTTGAAACCCCTAACCTTCCTCGGCATGGGTCTTGCCCAAGGGAATATGAAACCTGCTGGAGGGACGTACTTGAACTTACCAAAGATGAATTATTAAAAGGGTCTGAAGAGAAGTTTAAAAAGTTCAGAGAGAAGTTTGATGAGGTATTTGTGGGGGGAAATTCTCTTGGTGCGAATATTGCCTTTTACCTTGCAGGAAAGTATCCTGTAAATGGAATCATTGCAATAGGACCTGTTTATAAGTTGAATAGAGGTCTTGAAATTATCCTATCATTTGAGTCAAAGATAGGGGGTTTTCTCACAGGGAATAGAGAAGAAGATTCAAACGGTTATAGATATCACGATTTTAATATCGATGGTGTTCTTCAGCTAGTAGAAGTTGCTAAGAACGCTCCTGAGTATATAAAAGATATTTCTGTTCCCACTCTTCTTATCTTCTCAAAGAACGATAATGTTGCTTCTCCTCAAAATGCAAAATATTTCATTAAATGGTTGAAGGAAAACTCTGAGGTTCATCTATTTGATAATCTGGGGCATGGGCTACCGGAGAGCCAGGATATCTTCCCGGTAGTACAGGAGTTTTTAAACAAATGTTCAAGGAGATCTTCAAATATAAAAAGATAAAAAAGACTAAAAAGAGATTACTTGAAAAGAAATGGGATTATGACATAATGGAACTATTGTGGGATTCCCCAATAAAAACCAAATTTGAAGAAAACAACACCTGCTACTCCCTTGTTTATAGACCGAAATTAAGGAGGAGGGAAAGGTCTATAATTCTTATCCCTGGTCTTCGTTCCTCCGTTTTCTATGAAAAAGGAATGGCAAGGATCTTTGCAAAATCGGGCTTTGATGCCTATATTTATATTCTTCCTTACCATTTAAAGAGGACACCTTCTGGTTATAAGAATGGAGAACTTTACCTCTCCTCGAAACTTGAACTCTCAGGGGATGCATTCTTTCAATCGATAACAGAGGTAATGGCTCTTGCTGACATAACGCCAGGCAGAGAAAAGGGCCTATTTGGAATCAGTCTTGGCGGAATTCTTACCCATATTCTTATGGGGATAGATGATAGATTTACAGGGGGTGTAACTGTATCAGCAGGAGGAAATATAAACAGGATTCTCTGGACAGGCCTTCTTGGATGGGTTGTAAAAAGGGAAGTGAAGAGAAGAGGCGCAACGGAGAAAGACTATCGCGAAACTTTAAAGAAATTCGATGATTTTCTACGAGATATAAGGAAAGGTAATTGGAGGGAGCCAGATTATCCCTGGTTTTTAATCGATCCACTCACCTATGCTCATCTTAATCACCCGAGGAATGTCCTGATGTTTAATGGGTTGTTCGACCCTATTATTCCCTTAAAATCAATATTTGAACTGAAGAATGATATTGGAACTCACTTTTTTGTTCTTCTCCCTGCTGGTCACTTTTCAATCTTGCTATTTTGTTTTTATATTTTCCTTTCATCCATCGATTTTTTTATAAAATGGGATAGAGCAGTAAGAAAATAACCTCGGGTTGACATTATTCTTATTGTTCCTATCTTATAAAAAATGAAAAAATACTTATTAATTATATCTATTCTTATTCTCCCGGGATGTACTAAAAAAACTCTATTTTTCAGGGGTTCTGTTGGTGTATTTCCCGAAAATCAAAAAAAATTCTGGTCTTTGATCCAGTTTCCTGACTATAGATTTGTAGAAAATGCAAAGGTACTTTTGGATAGCACAATAGGTGTACCATTTTCCAAAGATGCAGGTGGATATTATAAAGAAGGAATATCTGAATTAACTTATGACTCCGAGCATACAATCGAGGTAAAAGCTGAAGATAATGAGAATATCTATGGATCCGTAGAAATTCCTTCATTTTTCACTATTAATTCACAAGCTAAGGGAGAATCTCTTTTGGTCCAATGGACCCCTGCTGACTCAATCGCAACATCTCCTGACAGGTGGTTGGTTATAGTAACTCAGAATCAGGATACCTTATATCAGAAGACATTTTCTAATACGGAGAGCAAGGTTAAGCTCTTTCCCATAATTTCTTTTGATAATATTGAGGTTACAATAGATGCAATTAGATATGGAGATTTAAAAGGAGCAAGAGGAGGTTCAGTATTTGCAGGTGTTGTTCAGAAGAGAAAAAATATCAAAACTTATTGACGATCTTTTCTAATTTCCCTTCCAATTCATTTTTAAAAGTTTCTAAATCACCCCTTATTGTAAACCCAGCGGCTGTTTTATGTCCTCCACCACCATATTCTGCTGCAAGTTCCTGAATTGAGACACCATTTTTTGAGCGCAGGGATACCTTTAACATTCCATCATCCTTCTCTTTTATTATAGCAGTAGCTTTAATCCCTTTTATAGAAAGACCATAGTTTACAAATTCTTCTGTATCTTCTTCTTTTGCTCCCCATTTTTTTAGCATATCCTTTGTTACAATCATAATACTGAAATTTTTATGAAGAGTTATTCTCTGGAGAACATCTCCCAGCAATTTTATTCTTGCAGGTGGATCACTAAACCATACAAATTCAGAAACCTGTGAAGTGATTACTCCGTAATCCACAAGTTCTGCAGCTACCTTTAGAGAATGGGAGGTAGTGTTTGGATAGCGAAAGGAACCAGTATCTGTTAGGATGCCAATATATAAATAGGTGGCGATATCCTTATCCAGATCAATGAGTTTGTCCAGTAATTCATAGATAATCTCTGCTGTGGAAGAATAATCACCCTTTACTATATTTATATCACCAAACTTTTCGTTACTTATATGGTGGTCTATATTTATTATCGTTTTTTTGAAGTTTATTTCATCTTTAATATTCCCAATACGATCAATCTCTGCACAATCCACAATGAATATGATATCTTCATTAAACTCTTTCTTATCTGTATGAATAAGACCTGCTTTATCAAACCTTGAATACCTATTTGAGGGAGGATCCTGGTTGTAGATGTAAACCTTCTTGCCCAATTTTCTCAACCCCAGAGCAAGAGCAATCTCAGAACCTATAGAATCTCCATCTGGATTCTTATGGGACACGATCAAGAACTTCTTATTGTTTTTTATCAAGCTTAGTACTTCTTTAATTTTCTTTCCCATTTTCCTCTTTTATAAGCTTTTCAATTCTTTCGAGTCTTTCAATAAAGGGATTAAACTCAAAGTGTAGTTTAGGTGTATATTTAAGCCTGAGGAGGTCTGATAGTTTATGCTGAATGAAACCTCTCGCATGATTTAATAATTCACTGTTTTTCTTTCCCTCATTCTCTCCATCATGGACAGTAAAATACACTGTTGCATATTTTAGATCGGAACTGGTTTTTACTGAAGTTACCGTAACAAAACCAATTCGTGGATCCTTTAAATCTCTCTCTATTATCTCAGACACCGTCTCCATTATAAGTGAATTCGTTCGTTTCTGTTTCAAATCCATTGCTTACCTTTATTCTCCAATTTATAATATTGACATTTCTATTGTCTCTTATTCTATTTACAACCTTCTGCAAAAGAGATTGGATAAATTTAGAATCATTTGATACTGCCACAATTCCAATAAGCGCCCGTTGCCATTTATCCATATAACCAACTTCACTTATCCCCACATTGAACTGTACTCTTATCGCTGACTTGATGCTATTTATGATCCGCCTTTTTGATTTCAGTGAGCTCATCCCCGGTAAGAAGAGATCTACTGTGCTAACACCAACGAACATCTTTATTGCTATATAGTTCTCTCCTTTTCAACAACTTTATAGGTTTCTATTATATCTCCTGCTTTGAAGTCTTCAATAACCTCTAATTTTATTCCGCACTCATAACCTTCTTCAACAACTTTCACATCATTATCGAATCTCTTAAGTGTTTCAATTTTTGTTTTTCCTAATTCTTTACCATCCCTGATCAAAACCGCTATGTCTTTATTATGTACTTCCCCCGAACGGACATAGCAACCTGCAACCTTACCAATGGTGGAACCTTCGAAGATTTGTCTAATCTCTACCTCCCCACACTTAACCTCTTCTTTTTCAGGTTTAAGAAGTCCAACCATAGCCAGTTTTACATCTTCAATTATCTCAAAAATTACGCCGTAGGTTTTGATCTCCACTCCACGCTTCTTTGCTTCCTTTTTCGCTCTTGAATAGGGATGGACTTTAAAACCTATAACGATTGCTTTGGATGCAGAAGCAAGCATTACATCATTTTCTGTTATCGGACCCACACCAGCGTGAATGACCTGGATCTTAATTAGATCAGTAGATAAGTCTTTCAAAGAATCAGAGAGAGCTTCAACAGATCCTGCATCATCACCTTTGATTACCACCTTTAATATTTCTTTTTTCCCTTCTTCAATCTTTTCATAGAGAGAACTAAGGCTTACTGATTGTTGTTGACTCAGTTCTCTCTCCCTTTCCCTCATTTTCATTATCTCAGAAAGACTTCGGGCTGTTCTTTGATCCCTAACAACCCTGAAAGTATCTCCGGCTTCGGGAAGATCTTCAAATTGCGAAATCTGAATCGCAGAGGAAACACTAACTTTTTCAAGCTTTTTATCGTTTTCATCGAGGATTAGACGAACTTTACCGCAGGTTGAACCTGCGACGAAAGAATCGCCCGTCTTTACTTCCCCCTCTTTTACTACTACAGTTGCTATATTACCGAGCCCTTTCCTAATTTTTGTTTCAAGAATAGTCCCAATACCAAGACCCTTCGTGGGAGCTTTTAAGCCCAAATCTTCCGCCTGGAGGATAATGGCATCCAGTAATTCATCTATTCCTTCACCTTTAAGGGCGGAGGTCTTAACAGCCAGGACATTTCCACCGTATTCTTGAACCACAACTCCATTTTTTGAAAGTTTTGATAAGACTTTATCAGGATTAGCGGAAGCAAGGTCCATCTTGTTTATTGCCACCACAATAGGAACACCCGCTGCTCTTGCGTGGTCAATCGCTTCTACAGTTTGAGGCTTAACCCCTTCGTTTGCAGCAACAACGAGGACAACAATATCTGTAACATTGGCCCCCCTTGCTCTCATAGCAGTAAATGCTTCATGTCCTGGGGTATCAATAAAGGTTATCTTGTGTCCATTATATTCAATATTGTATGCCCCAATCTTTTGAGTGATACCTCCTAATTCCTGGGCTGCAACTCTTGTCTTTCTAACATAATCAAGAAGGGTTGTTTTTCCATGGTCAACATGACCCATAACCGTAACGACAGGGGTTTTCTTTTTTATTTCATATCGTTCTTCCTCAATCTCTGGAACATTAAAATCCTCTGCTAGTTTAGTAGTATAACCGAATTCTTCCGCTATAAGGCTTGCAGTATCAAAGTCTAATCTCTGGTTGATTGTAACCTGCATCCCAAGTTTAAGGCAGGATCCAATAATCTCATTCGCTGGGACATTCATAAGTTCTTCCAATTCAGAGACTGATATCGCTCTTCCTATGGTGATTGTATTATCTTTTATTTCTTCTTTTTTGTGTATGTTCTTTCCCTTTTCTTTCTTTTTCTTCTTCTCTTTTTTCCCTTCTTTAACCTTGCTCTTTTTAACTAATTGATTTGCAATCTTCCCTGGAATGGTAGATAGACTGGAGGTGACTTTATATCCTTCTTTTTCTAATAACTTGATGAGTTCCTTACTTTGGATACCAAGATTTTTTGCTAATTCATATACCCTTATTTTCCCCTGATCGTTCTCTCGCATAAACTAATCCCGACTTATTGTTTTATGAATTGCAGAGTATATTTTATCCACCAGCCTATTCCCTAAACCTTTTATCTCCATTAATTCTTCTTTAGTCTGAGCAACTATATCCTGCGCATTTTTATACCCTGCATTTTTTAGAAGTTTTTTTATATAATCACTAATTGGTAATTTATCAATTGTTACCTTTTTTCTCCTTTCATTTTCTATCTCTTTCCTGTATTCACTCCGGCCCCTTATTTCTATATTAAGACCTGTAAGTTCTGCTGCTAAGCTTACATTCTCACCCACTTTGCCAATTGCACCTGTTAACTCATCATCAGGAACTATGCAGAGGACTTTTTTCTCATTGATCATTTTAGATTCTACCACCTTTACAGGAGAAAGAGCCTCTGCTGCTTGTTTTGCTTTATCCTTTTCCCATCGGATAACATCCACTCTTTCACCTGAGAGTTCTCTAACAATTGATTGGATCCTATTCCCTCTATGGCCTACGCAAGAACCAACGGCATCTATCTTCTCATTTTTTGAATAAACAGCTACCTTTGTCCGAGTGCCCGCTTTTCTTGCTATACCTTTTATTTCCACCTCTGAGTGTAAAACTTCAGGTGTTTCGAATTCGAGCAGATGGAGTACGAATTCTGGTTCAATCCTTGAAAGATATACAATTGGTCCTTTAATGCGGATCCTTTCTTCATCCCCTTCCTTTGGGCTGGTAGTTATATCCTTTATCAAAGCCTTTATTGGATTTCCTCGGCGCAAGCGTTCCTCTGGTATTTGTTCCTCCCTGGGTAAGAATGCTTCGATATCTCCAATCTTGACATACGCTCCAGTTGAATAGATTCTAGAAACGGTTCCGCTTACCAGTTCTCCTTCTTTGTTCTTGTATTTTTCATAAAGCATTTCCTTTTCGTTAGTTTTAATCTTTTGAATGAGAGTATTCTTTACAATGTTAATTGCATTCCTGCCGAATTCTTCTATTGGGATTTCTTCTTTAAAAGTGGCTCCTAATGCAATAGTCGGTTTTAATCTCCGGGCTTCCTCTAAAGAGATTTCTGTGCTCTGATCCTTAACTTCTTTCTTTACAGTTTTCTCCCTGTAAAGAGTTATCTTGCCCGAAGCCTCAGATATTTCACATTCAAGGCTTTCATCTAGTCCATATTGTTTTTTGGCAGCAGTAATGATACTCTCTTTCAATATCTCAAGGACAAATTCCTTATCCAATTCTCGTTCTGCTGTAAGTTCCGATAACATTGCAACAATCCCTCGATCAATCATTTTACCTCCTTGGAAAGACCTGGTGATGAGATTTCAAGATTGTAAGATCCTGGAAATAAATCAAGCACATCGAGTTGAACAGATAGTTCTCTGGAAATTCTCGCACAATCGTCTATCGTTATTCCACCTGGCTTATCAATAAGTGCTCTTACGAGACTCCCTCTTTTTTTATCTTTTACCACCAATTTTAAAAGGGTAAATTCTTCTCCCATACCTGAAAGTAGATTATTTATTGGTTTTTTTATCTTTCCTTCTACAGATTTCCCCATATTTTCTTTACTACCTCTTTTACCTCTTTGGAAACAACCTTCTTTATTTCTCCAGTTTTTCTGTTTTTTATCTCTATCATTCCCTTTTTTAGACCTTTACTTCCTACAATTATTTGAATGGGTATACCTATCAAATCAGCGTCATTAAACTTATACCCTGCCCTTTCATCCCTATCATCATAGAGAACTTCGAATTCTTCTCCTAATAATCTATATAAATCTTCACACAGTGCAACCCCTTTTGAATCTGAGGCGTTAAGATTTATAAGGAGAATTTGATATGGGGCAATGGATGCTGGCCAGATAATGCCATTTTTGTCGTGAGATACTTCTATAACTGATGCCATAATCCTTTCAACCCCAATACCATAACTCCCCATAACTATTGGTTTCTTTTCCCCATTCTCATCTATAAAGTATGCACCCATTGCTTTTGAATATTTTGTACCCAGTTTAAAGATATGGCCCAGTTCTATCGCATTCTTCCATTCAACAGGAGTTCTACATTCAGGACAGAGATCTCCCTTTTTGAATTTCCTTAGATCCACAAACTTCTTCATATCTAAATCCCTATTGGGATCGACCCCAGTATAGTGATAATAATCTTCATTAGCTCCTGATACAAAACCCAATCCTTGCTTTATAGAGAGGTCTGCAATAACTGGAAGGTTTAAACCAATTGGGCTTACATAACCTACTGAAGCTCCTGCAACTTCTTTAACTTCTTCCTGGGTTGCAATTCTTATACCTTTAAATTCTTTTTTTAACTTCTCTTCATCCACTTCATAGTCACCTCTTATGACTATCCAGACCGGCTTATCTTTCTTTATATAAAGGAGACTCTTCATTAGTTTTGAAGGTGGAACATTCAAGAATCTGGAGATTGCATCTACAGAACCTTCAACAGGTGTCCCCACCTTCTTGAGTTTTCCGTTCTCAAAATTGACAGGGGTCGGCAGTAGATTTGCTACTTCTAAATTCGATGAATATCCGCAATTCGGGCAATTAACGATTCTATCTTCACCAGATTCAGAAATTACCATAAATTCCTTTGAATTTGACCCACCCATTAGACCACTTGAGGCTCTAACCTCTACAGGCTTGAGCCTACAGGATGAAAAAATCCTTCTATAGGCTTCTTCATGAAGAGAAAAACTCTTCTGAAGACCAGTCTCGTCTTGATCAAGGGAATAGGAATCCTTCATTATAAATGTTCTGGCGCGGAGAACAGCTCCTCTCGGTCTCATTTCATCTCTATATTTTGTTTGTATTTGGTACCATATCTGAGGTAGAGAACGGTGGGATCTGATATGATTCCTTACAATGGTGGTTATAACCTCCTCATGGGTAGGAGCAAGGGCCATTTCACTCTCTTTTCTGTCCTTTAGACGGAACATCTCATCACCGTAGTCCTCCCATCTACCTGACTCTTTCCAAATGGAAGAAGGAGTAAGGGCTGGCATCAACAATTCCTGTGCTCCGATTCTATCCATCTCCCTTCTCATAATCTTCTGTATTTTTTTAAGAACTCTCCATCCAAGAGGGAGGTAGGTATACACCCCAGAAACTTGAGGCTCAATAAGCCCTGCTCGAAGCATAAGTTTATGAGAAACACTTTCTGCTTCTTTTGGCACTTCTTTTCTGGTCGGTATAAATATTCTACTCCAGCGCATGGTCAATACTAATATTTTTCTCCGAGAAGTCAACCTTTCTAAAAAAGACCTCCTCGAGACCTTACAATTCAAAAGAACCGTTTAGAGCCTTGACATTTCAAGCTAAGTTAGTTATATTCAAAAATATGAGAGTTGGAAGAATTTTGCTAATAGAAGGTTGCATAAATCAGCAACAATTAAATCAAGCTCTGAGAAGACAGAGGAAAGAAGGTGGACGTTTGGGTTCAAACCTCATTGAATTGGGATATATTGATGAAGGGACATTAATTAAGGCTCTTGAAAAAAACAGAGAGGTAGAGGGTGTTGTTTTATCTGGTTATCCCTTTGAAAATAAAATTTTAGACTTACTTTCTCCTGATATTGCCAATGCTTATGGGGTTGTTCCATTAAAACTAGATGGCAATACATTGTACCTGGCAATGATAAACCCCAATGATATTCAAACTCAGGAGGATATTCGCTTTAGGACAGGTTATGAAGTAAAACCATTAGTGGCTGCTGAAAAGTCAGTTAAAAGAGTCTTAAAAGAACACTATGAAACTAAAGCCCTTGAAGATGAGGTGGCTGAAGAAATGGGTCTCACAGAGGATTCTTTGGAATTAGTAGAGGAGGAAGAGGAGGAGGAAGCCGTTTCAGAGCTTGCGGCGCAGATTGATTCTGGACCTGTAGTTCGATATGTTAATTATGTCTTAAAGGAGTCCGTAGAAGCAGGAGCTAGTGATGTGCACATTGAGTCGTTTGAAAAGGATGTCCGCGTTAGGATTCGTATTGACGGCATTCTCCATAACTTTAAATCCCCACCCTGGAAGCTCAGGAAGGCTGTAATCTCCAGATTGAAAGTAATGTCGAATCTCAAAATACAGGAGAAAAGAAGGCCTCAGGATGGTAGATTTCAGGCTCGGATTGATGGAAGGAAGATCGATTTCAGGATTGCTACGGTCCCGACTGTCTTTGGAGAGAAAGTGGGAATTCGAATCCTTGACTCAGAGAGTATTGAGTTTGATCTTACCAAATTGGGCTTTGAAGAGGTTTCGTTAAAGGATACAATGAAGGCTATAAAGAAGCCCCATGGCATAATATTGGTAACAGGACCAACCAGCTCTGGGAAGACAACAACCCTTTATTCTATCTTACGAGAAATTAATAATATCGAGACAAATATTTCCACTGCTGAGGACCCGGTTGAATATACGCTTTTTGGAATTAATCAATTGCAAGTTCGAGAAGAAATAGGTCTTAATTTTGTCTCCGCTCTAAAGTCTTTCCTCAGGCAGGATCCAGATATAATTATGGTCGGAGAAATCAGAGATAAGCCTACTGCAGATATCGCAATACGATCCGCTTTAACAGGTCATCTTGTTCTCTCTACAGTACATACAAACTCTGCTGCTGCCACAGTGACCCGCCTTACCAATATGGGAGTTGCCCCTTTTCTTCTGGCTTCCACTCTAGAACTAATTATATCTCAGAGATTGGTAAGGAAAATTTGCTCCCATTGTAAAGAGCCTCTGAAAATTTCCGATGAAGAGATTCTGAGAATGGGCTTTCATCCAGAGGTTTTTGCCGGTAAAGAACTCTCCCATGGAAGAGGTTGTGAATATTGTATGGGAACTGGCTATAAAGGGAGAGTTGGTCTATTCGAGACTCTACCGATGAGTTCTGAGATTAGAAAAATGATTATTGATGAAGCTACATCAGACGATATTGAAGCCTGGGCGATAAAGAAAGGAATGAATACTCTTCGCCAAGAGGGAATAAAAAAGGTGCTCAAAGGCATAACTACTCTTGATGAGGTAAAAAAAGAAACACAGGTGAGGTAAAATGAGGAAACTCGGACAGATTTTAATCCAAGCTGGTAAGATAACTCCCGAACAATTAGCTACAGCTTTAAAGAAACAAAAGACGGAAGAAAAAAAACTGGGAACGATTCTTATTGAGGAAGGGTATATTTCCGAACAAGAACTTGCAAAAACCCTAAGCCAAAAATTTCGTGTATCATCAATTGATATAAAACCTGAAAATGTTGATACAAAACCAATTGAGCTAATCCCTTCTTATATGGCACAGAAGTTTCAGATATTCCCTATTAATAGAAGAGGAAGAAAGTTGATCCTTGGAATGGTAAATCCTGCAGATCTGGAAGCAATAGAAGCTGTGGAATTTAAGACCGGATTTAAAGTTGAACCTTTAGTTGTTAATTATTATACCATGAAGAAATTATTGGAAAAGTATTACCCCCTAACAGAAAAAGTGGAAAAGGGCAAAGAGAAGGAAGAGGAATTTGAGTTCGGTAAGGATGGCCTGGAGGACATTTTCGTAAAAGAAGAAGAAAAAGAGGAAGAAGAGCTTTGGAGGGAAGAATCTAGAGAGAAACCAGTGATAAAGCTGGTTAATTATCTTATTGCATCCGCTGTCAAAAAAGGAGCCTCAGATATACATATAGAGACATATGAGGGAACTTTGAGAGTTCGATTCAGGATTGATGGTGTACTCCAGCAGGTAGCAGAACCCCCTTATAGATTGAAGGGCGCTATAGCCACAAGAGTAAAGATAATGACAGGCACAATGGATGCATCAGAAAGGAGGCTTACACAGGACGGAAGAATAAAGATAAGAGTCGATGGAAAACCAATAGATATTCGTGTTAGCATAATTCCGACTGTGTTTGGGGAAAAGGTGGTGATGAGGATCCTGGATCCTTCTTCCCTAATGCTTAATATGGAGCTCCTTGGATTTGAGGCCAAAGCTCTAAAGAGATTCCGTGATTCAATTTATAAGCCATACGGTCTTATCCTTGTCACTGGACCTACAGGAAGCGGCAAATCCACAACTTTGTATTCTGCCCTCTCATCATTAAACTCTCCGGAGATTAATATTATGACCGTGGAGAACCCTGTGGAGTACAATATAAATGGTATAAACCAAGTTCAGGTTAATCCAGATATAGGTTTTGATTTTGCTGTGGCTTTGAGAGCATTTCTCAGACAATCACCCAATGTCATATTAGTTGGGGAGATTAGGGAAATCGATACAGCAACGATTGCAATTAGGGCAGCCCTCACCGGTCATCTTGTCCTCTCAACCCTTCACACAAATGATGCACCCAGTGCCGTAAACCGATTGGTTGATATCGGGGTAAAACCTTTTCTTATTGCGAGTTCATTGAACCTAATTCAGGCGCAGAGGCTTCTCAGGAAAGTCTGCAAAAATTGTAGAAAAAAAATAAAGCCAAGTGATACTGATAAGCTCAGGATTTTGGAGGAAATAGGCTTGAGTAAGGAAGAAATAAGAAATAATGAGTTCTACACTGCAGGAGAGGGATGCCCAGAATGCAATTCATCAGGTTATAAAGGTAGAATCGCCATAACAGAAGTGATGCCCATTTCAATGGACTTAAGGAAGATGATTCTTGAGGGCGTCTCTGCAGATGAATTGAGAGAAAAAGCTCATGATGAAGGAATGCAAACTCTTAGAGAAGATGGGTTGGTTAAATTAAAGAAAGGGATAACCACTCCCGAAGAAATTCTGAGAGTAACGGTTGAGCCATAAAATAAAAGGAGGAGATCTTTATGGATTATGATATGAAGGATTTATTAGAAGAAATTATAAAAAGAGGTGCTACTGATCTCCATCTTACAGTAGCAGCACCTCCAATGTTCAGGAAAGATGGAAGATTAGAACCCTCTAATTATGATCCCCTTTCTCCAGGGCAAGTAGAAAAACTGGTCTATTCGATTCTGAACGATGAACAAAAGAAGAAATTCGAGATGACAAAGGAGCTCGATCTGAGTTTTGGGGTTCCTGGTCTCTCTCGTTTCAGGGCGAATGTCTTCCATCAGAGGGGTCAAGTTGCCTGTGCAATACGCACGATTCCATTTAAAATTAGATCTTTTAAACAACTGGGGCTTCCTCCTGTAATTGCGGAAATGGCAAATAAACAGAAAGGCCTTGTCCTTGTCACCGGTCCTACAGGTTGTGGAAAATCCACTACCCTTGCCGCTATTATAGACAAAATAGACCAGGAGAGAAAGGTTCATATTGTGACAATAGAAGATCCCATTGAATATCTTTTTAAGCATAAAAGAGCAATAGTAAACCAGAGACAGATTGGTTCAGATACTGATAAATTCAGTACAGCCCTAAAATATATTCTAAGACAAGATCCTGATGTGGTGATGATAGGAGAGATGAGAGATCGGGAAACAATGGAAGCAGCATTAAATGTTGCTGAGACCGGTCACTTAACTCTCGCTACTCTTCATACGAATTCTGCTGCGGAATCGATTTCAAGGATTGTTGATACATTCTCGCCCGAAAGGCATTCTCAGGTTCGTGCTCAAATATCTTTCGTGATTGTGGGCATTATAACTCAGAGTCTAATACCCAAAATTTCTGGGGGAAGGGCTCTTGCTGTGGAGATACTTTATGGGACGCCTGCCGTAAAGGCCTTAATAAGAGATGGAAGAGGACATCAGATATATTCCCATCTTCAAGCAGGTTTTAAATATGGTATGGTCACTATGAACCAGTCACTTTATAAGTTATATATGGAACATCAGATTTCTCTGAGTGATGCAATGACCTATTCCAGGCTACCAAAAGAGCTGGAAGAAATGATTCAGAAAAAAGTATTAATTTTGCATTAAGGAGGTAACAAATGCCTATTTATTTATGGAAAGGCAGGACACCAAGTGGATCAATCGAAAGTGGAGAGATAGTAGCAACTAATCCTACAGAGGTTCATCGGATACTTAGAGAACGAAAAGTTGTCCCGACTTCTGTCCGTTCGAAACCAAAAGAAATAACTCTACCCTTTTTAAAAGGAAGGGTTTCAAGTAGAGATATCTCTGTTTTTACAAGGCAGTTTTCTGTAATGATAAACGCGGGTTTGCCTTTGATAAAGTGCCTTGATATCCAGGTACAACAGGTTCAATCAGAGAAGTTTAAAGAAATACTTAGGGGTCTTATCTCTTCTGTAGAGGGTGGTTCGACCCTGGCTGATGCTCTCCGCAAGTATAAAGATACTTTTGGAGACCTCTATATTAACATGGTGGAGGCTGGAGAAAAAGGCGGTTCACTTGCATCGATCCTTGCTCGACTTGCTGAATACCTTGAAAAGGCGGATGAAATAAAAAGAAAGATCAAGGGGGCGATGATTTACCCTGCAATGATTCTTCTTGTTGCTATCCTCGCTGTTGCTGTTTTGCTACTGTTTGTTATTCCTACTTTTTCACAGATGTATGCCGGGATTGGATCTCAGTTACCAGGTGCTACGAGGATGGTAATTGCTCTGAGTAACTTTCTGAAAAAAAATATAGTTTTTATAGTAGGAATCCTGGTTGGCTTAGCAATAGCTGTTCGATATTACTATCGCACTGAGCAAGGACATCTCCAGATTGACAGATTCATTATAAAGGTCCCAATATTTGGGACACTTATAAAGAAACAGGCAATCTCAAGGTTTTCACGGACTCTTTCGACGCTTATCGCAAGCGGCGTCAATATCTTGGATGCCCTTGAGATAACTTCTGGAACAACAGGAAATAAAGTGGTTGAGAATGCAATATTGCGGTCTCGGACTTCAATTGCTCAAGGTGAATCCATAGCCGAACCTTTAAGCAAGGAAAAGGCTATTTTTCCTCCTATGGTGGTCCAGATGATAACCGTCGGAGAGCAAACCGGAGGTCTTGATGAAATGTTGGCAAAGGTCGCTGACTTCTATGACGATGAAGTGGATCAAGCAGTAGAAAACCTGATGAGTGCACTTGAACCAGTAGTTCTTCTTTTCCTTGCTGTTATTATCGGTGGTATGGTTGTGGCAATGTACCTCCCGATCTTCAAGTTAGCTTCCCAATTCACAGCATGATAAAAACCCGGGTGAATCACTTTAGGAGGTATTTCCTATATCGCTCTGTTCTCTTTATTACTCTTCTTGGAATTACTCTATTCTTCCTAAAACAAAGTGAAGGGTTAGTTCCTCTTCTTATACTTACTTCTGTTTTCATTATAGATGAGATCCTTGTCTATTTCTTTCAGAAGGGGGTCTATCTTTTCAACATTCTGATTGATTTTGCATATCTTTCCATATTCATTGTTTTTACAGGTGGCTCTTTAAGCCCATTTGTTCCCTTCTACCTCCCCCTCATCGTCCTTGGCGCTTACCTTTTTTTTCCTCTGGATTCCTTTATAATCGCTGGTTGTTCTGCTGCGTTCTACGGGGTAATCTCCCTTGTTCTTGCCGGGCGTATTCCAGATAGTCTTCTCTTAATTGAAGTGCCAGAGATTCCCTCTCTTCCTGAGGCTTTACTTGGGTTTATAGTCTATTCCTTATCTTTCCTATTTACTGCAGCACTCTCTTCTTTTATTATTCAGAGATTCAGGAAGGAAAATGTCCGTTTGAGGGTTACCACTTCGGACATATTAGAAGCGATTGATTATGGAATTATAACAGTAAATGAAGATGGGAATATTGCATGGAGTAATTCAAAGGCTGCTTCCATTCTTGGAGGAAAACTTCCATCAAATGAAAATCTTTCAAAGATTGTTCATAATGAGTTCTTAGAGCCTATGAGTAAGATATTAAAAAGAGAAAAGAAAGAAGTAGAGCTTCGAGTTGAGGATAAAGTATACAAGATTAGAGGCAATGATTTATTTGATGGTGAAGGTACAATTTTAATGATCAACGATATAACTAAAGAAAAGGAAATGGAGAGGAAGATGCAGATGCAGGAAAAGTTAGTCACCCTCGGGCAGTTTGCAGCAAACCTTGCTCATGGAGTTCGAAATCCAGTATCTTCAATAAGGGCTTCTGCAGAATTAATTGATACAAAAGTGCAAAATCCAAAAAAAACTAATCGACTCAGAGAGTTAATTATTGAAGAATCCGACCATCTGGAGAACCTAGTAAATAACTTTCTGGACTTTACAAGAAATTTTAAATTAAAAAAGGAAGAGATCAACCTTCATAGTCTCACGAATGAAGTGATTCCGAGCCTTAAGAGAAGTAAATATTTTCATGATAAGGTTCGAATCATTAACAAGATTGACAAAGGTTTAAAGATAAAAGGGGATTATACTCTCCTTAAAAATGTTCTGATTAACCTTGGAACGAATTCCTTGAAGGCTATGCGAGATGGAGGAAATCTTATCTTTGATGTTACCATGAACGAAAAAATTACAATTGTAATTGAAGATACAGGTTGCGGGATAAAAAAGGAAGATTTAGATAGGATTTTCTCACCCTTCTATTCTAGTTTTAATGATGGATTCGGGTTTGGGTTATCTATAGTCAAGAAGATAGTTCGGTTACATAATTGGGATATAAAAGCCGAGAGTAAGTTGGGTGGGGGTACAAAATTCAGGATTATCCTATGAAAATGAGAATACTCGTTATAGATGATGAAAAGTATCTACTTGAAGTAATAATGATGGGTCTAGAGGAAGAAGGCTACAGGGTTGATGGGTTTTCCAATCCAAATGAGGCTCTGGAAAAATTTAAAGAAAATCCCTATGACGCTGTAATAACTGATATCAGAATGCCAGAAATCTCCGGTCTTGAAGTTTTAAGGCGCTGCAAGGAGGTCTCCCCCGAGACAGCGGTTTTATTAATAACGGCATACTCTTCAATTGATTCGGCAATTGAAGCTATTCGAAGCAATGCCTCTGATTACATTAGAAAGCCTTTCAGGATGAAAGAGTTGGTATTAAGGCTGAAGGCAGCATTGAAAAAGGCAAGAATAGAAGAGATGATAGGAAATCTGCAAGAAGAGAAACTTGAAGAGTTTAAAATAATCGGAAAGAATTTAAAAGTAGCGGAGATAAGAAGCAAGATAAAAAAAGTTGCCCCAACCACTTCTCCCGTGTTTATCATTGGTGAAAGTGGAACCGGAAAGGAATTGGTCGCGAATCTCATCCATTACAATTCAGGTAGATCAGGGAAGTTTGTTCCTGTAAATTGCTCTGCTTTTCCCTCTGATTTACTTGAATCAGAACTATTCGGATATAAGAAAGGGGCATTTACAGGAGCGGACAAGGATAAAGAAGGCTTATTTAAAGCTGCAAATAGAGGAACCCTTTTTTTTGATGAAATAAGTACTCTCCCACTAGAGCTACAGCCAAAGCTCCTTCGTGCAATCCAGACGATGAAGTTTACCCCTCTTGGCAGCACCAAAGAGGAAGAAGTAAATGTGCGAATAGTAAGTGCTACAAATAGAGGTATTGAAGAACTCGTTGAAAAAGGAGATTTTAGAGAAGATCTATACTACCGTTTGAATGTCATACCTATCGAAATACTGCCTCTACGGGAGAGGAAAGAAGATATTCCTTTATTAATCCAGCATTTTACCAAAAAAATATCCAGAAGGTTAAATATTAAAGAGAAGAAATTTACAGATAGAGCAGTAAAAAAACTTATGAACTATGAATGGAAAGGAAATGTCAGAGAGTTAGAGAACCTCCTTGAGAGAATTATGGTCTTAGAAGATTCGCTCATAATTGATGAAGATTCAATTCCAGATGTAGAAAAAGGAAAAAAGGGAACTAAGACCCTAAATCTCGAAGAACTTGAGAGGAAAACAATTTTAAGGGCTCTTGAAATCTCAAATAATGATAAGAATGAGACTGCCGGCCTTTTGGGTATCCATCTTTCAACTCTGTATCGAAAGATAAAGAAACTGAATATAGACATTCCTTGACATTTCGCTGAACTTAGTTAAATTATAGTTATGATAGTTATTTTCTTGATTTTATCAACTATTAATGTTGATTTCGAAGTCGAAAGAGATACTTCTCTAATACCTTATATTTACGTCAATTATAGGATCTCTTATTCGGAGATTGTTTTCTATAAAAAGGACACTATTTATGAGGCTGAATATCTCAATTCACTAATTATCAGAAAGGATAAAGAACAGGTAGGGGGTCAGACTCAGAGGAGAAAAGTTAGTGTTAGGGATTACTCCAAGACTATTTCTCATGATGAATTCACTTCAGGACAGATAAAACAGAAACTTTCTAATGGCAAAGTTAAGGTAATTTTTTACACCTGGGATCTGAACTCAGAGAGACGATGGAAAAGAGAAAGGGAGATTGAAATTATAGAACTATCCCCAACTGATATTGGCTCTATTCGTTGGCTTTCAGGGCCATCCCGTAGTGTATCTTCAGAGGATACCATAAAAATCAAAATGAGTTTATTTAATTCTGAAGGGAACGGTGTAAATTTATCCTATCTTTTCAGCAGTGAAACCGGGAGTATTCTTTATAAGACTGATACAGTTCTTAAAGGAAAAAAGAAATACCTTGCATACATTAAATTTCCAGGAAATAGATTTCCAGAGAACCGTTATACATTTGAGGCTCGTCTGAGTAAGATTGGGAGCAAAGAAGTCCATAAAAGAACTCTTCAATTTGAGGTTCAAAAACCTTTTTTCCGGTCAAAAAGGTTTATTGAAAGAGTAAGGCAACTTTTGTATATAGGAACATCAAAAGAAATAAATGGAATGCTCGATGCACCCATTGAAGAGAGGAAAGAACTCTGGGATGAGTTCTGGAGAAAGAGAGATCCCACCAGCGGCGATGAAGAAAATGAAGTCAGGGATGAGTATTTCAGAAGAGTGGATTATGCTAACGCACGCTTTTCTGGTCTCATGGATGGGTGGAGGAGCGATAGAGGGAAGGTTTATATAATCTTGGGTCCTCCGGATTATATAGAACGGCATCCCTTTGAATTATGGAGTAAAGCTTATGAGATATGGTATTATGATGAAAAAGGCTATCAATTGATTTTTGTTGAGAGGTATAGTATTGGAGAATATGAGTTAATAAATCCTTCAAGAGAAGTTCTGTGATAATTTTCTTATTATTAGCAGGTGAAATTAATTTAGATATATCTCAATTTTCTCTATCTTCTGATAAAACTTATTGCGAGGTCTACTATTCACTGCCCACAGGTAAACTTGACTTCAAGGAGAAAGGGGGTAGGTTTAGCGCCACCCTTTCAATGATCTTAAGGGTTAAGAATGAAACTTCAAACAAGACATTTCTGGACACTCTCCAAAAGATTGTTACTGTTTCTGATACAACTTCAGGGGGAAGGTACTTTGATACTCAGCCCATTATCATTTCATCAGCCAACAGATTTAGAATAGACTTAAAGACCCAGCCAATTAGAGGATCGGTGTGGGAGGCTTCAACTACTTTTGTTGCGCGAAAGTGGAATAATGGATTCAAACTCAGTGATATCCAGGTTTCCCATACTCTTATTCCTACAACAGAAAACAACAGATTTGTGAAGAACGGTTTCAAACTGATTCCTTACCCCTCGAGGAAGTTTAACAAAAATCGTTATTTACTGACAAGTTATTGTGAAGTATATGGAGCAGTTAGAGATTCAATCTTACTGACTTATCTTATTGAAGGACAGGCGAATGGAATAGATACACTATTCAATGATTATTCTCCAACTTCGGATGATGTAATGGCAATACCTATGGTATTTAATTTACTGGGTTATAATCCAGGTTCCTATACTTTGAAATTGATAGCGAGAACTGGTTCTGACGAAGCCATTGCAACAAAGGATTTCTGGATCGAGGGAGTTCTACGGAATGTTTCACCCTCCATTCCAGACTCTATTATGGGATATGCATCTTTTATTAGATATATTGCCTCTCCTGAAGAAGTCTCACAAATGAACGCCCTTACCGGCAAGGCTAAAGAGTTGTTTCTCCTTAGGTTCTGGTCAAAGAGGGATCCAAATCCAGCCACAAAGGAAAATGAGGCATTAAATTTCTTTGTGAAAAGGGTGAAATATGCTGATAGTCGTTTTTCAGTTGGTGGAACACAAAGGCAAGGGCGAATTACCGATATGGGGAGGGCTTATATAAAATATGGTCAACCGGATGATATAATAAGAAGGACAGCAGAGTTGGAAGTTGATCCTTATATCATCTGGCACTATTTTGCTCGGGATGAATGGTTTATATTTATGAATAGAGATATGACAGGAGAGTATAAGACAATATATTCAACAGTTGAGGGAGAACCGATTATTACTGGGTGGATGAGTTTAATACTTCCTGAAGATAGAAATGAAATAACTGCTTCAAATTTTTGAAGTCATTTAAAATTCTCAGCTTTGCTTGATTCTGATAGGCCTGGAGTTTCCAAGGAACCCTTGACAGAATAAAAAAAGCTATTATTTATGTCAACAATGTGTAAATTTTTAAAGATAAAGAAAAGTAAATAAAACAAAAACTTTAAAAGGAGGGTAATAATGCCATTCTTAAGCGGCAATGAGCTTGAAAAAGTCTGTAAAAAAGCAAAAAGGGAGGGTTATGGCTTTATAGCATCAAATATCGCCGAGCCTAATGTTCTAATTGGAGTCTTGGAAGCTTCCAAGAACAAGAAGTCTGATCTCATCTTACAACTGAGCACAGGTGCAGCCAAGTTCGCCGGAGGCGAAGATCTTATTACTGGCCTTCGAGTTGTAACGAAGTATATACAGATACTAGCTAAAAAGTATGATATAGGTGTTTTTCTTAATCTTGACCATTGGAAAAAGAAAGATATGGATTTCATTAAGATGGCCATCGAGGAAAAACTTGCATCTTCAATTATGATTGATGCTTCCAAGGAATCTTTCGATGAAAATGTTAGAATTACTCACGAGGTTGTCAAAATGGCTGAGGGAAAAGGTATACTAATAGAAGGTGAACTGGGTAAAATCAAAGGGGTGGAGGAGAAAGGAACCGCTTCTGCTGAAGCCTTCTATACCAATCCAGATGAGGCTGTTGAATTTGTGGAAAAGACAGGGCTCGATCTGTTAGCCGTCTCTATTGGAACCCAGCATGGTGTAAGTAAAGGAAAAAACATAAAACTCCGCACTGATCTGGCTCAAAAGATAAACAATGCCTTAATAGATGCCGGTAAAGAGGTTCCTTTGGTACTTCATGGATCCTCAGGACTTACGGAAAAACAAGTAAAAGAAATCATCAAATATGGTATCTGTAAGGTAAACAAAGATACACGCTATCAGTACGAATATGCCAGAACGTCTTTAGATTATTATTTCGAACATAAGGATTCAATCTTGCCTCCAAAGGGCGAACCTGACAACCGAGATGGCTTTTTCTCTGATTCGAAATGGAGTCCTGTAAAAGCTGACTTTGACCCAAGGGTTGTCTCAAAGCTTATCCGAAAGCAAGTAGAGAAGACTGCTGAGAAGTTAATCGATCAAGTGGGCTCTGCAGGGAAAAGCCTTTACTTATGATGAAATAACCATGGAGGATTTAAAATGAAAAAAATAGGAGTAATTACTGGGGGTGGTGACTCACCAGGAATCAACGCAGCTATTAGAGCCATTGTTAAAAGAGCAAATTTGGATGGGATCGATATACTCGGATTTAAAGACGGCTGGGCTGGTTTAATCAAAAACGACTGGCAAGAGTTAGGGTTAAAAGAAGTTTCGGGTGTTCTCCCAAGTGGAGGAACTTTACTCGGGAGCTCCAGGACTAATCCCTTCAAAACCGAAGAAGGTGTTTCTAAGGTGAAGGAAACTTATAAAAAAAACGGTCTGGATGCATTAATCGCTATTGGCGGTGATGATACGTTAGGGGTGGCTCACAAACTGAAAGATTACGGAATAAAAGCTGTGGGGATACCTCAAACGATAGACAATGATCTGGCTGAAACCGAATTTGCTATAGGTTTTGACTCTGCTTTGGCAAGGGTGACAGAGGCTATAGATGGGCTACATACCACAGCCTATTCCCATCACCGAGTAATGGTAGTAGAAGTCATGGGTCGTGACTCAGGCTGGATAGGGCTATTTGGAGGTCTTGCAGGTGGTGCAGATATAATCTTAGTTCCTGAAGAACCTTACACAATTAAAGAAATAAAGAAAAGGATTGAAGAACGAAGAGCAAAGGGGAAAAATTTTTCAATAGTGGTAATCTCCGAGGGTGCAAAACCAATTGAACTAGATCAACAAATAACAAAAGGAACTGAAGCCGATGAATTTGGACATGTAAGGCTGTCTGGAATTGGGCATTATCTTGCGGATCAACTCCGGGAAATCCTGAATATGGATGTTAGAGTAACAAGACTTGCTTACCTGCAACGGGGTGGCCAGGCAACACCTTTCGATCGCTTACTGGCAACACGATTTGGGGTACTAGCTGCAGAACTGTGCATAAACGGAGACTTCGATGAGATGACCGCTCTAAAAGCCAGCAAGGTAGTACCTGTTGAACTTGAAAAAGTGTTATCTAAGTCACCAAAACCCATAGATAAAAAACTTTTGGATTTGAGAAAAATATTCTACTAATTTCTACCAGGTCAATTGAAATAAGATTCATTCAATAAGTTGAAATTTTAATCTTTGGGAATCTAAACTAAAAAGGAGAGAAAAATAAATATCTTTTTTATTGTTATCTCAATTCTTCCTTCTGATTCAACAATATCTCTTGAAAGTAACGAGAAAAATCTTCCATCAACCTCCATAAATGTCTTTCTGGATTTTGCTTTTGGTGGAAGATATGGATATGTAGATTACATTAAAACAGAAATTCCCTTTATAAATTACGTTCGTGATCGTAACCAGGCAAATCTCCATATCATATTATCAAGCGAGCATACAGGTGGTGGTGGAAGAAAATATACAATGTTTTTTTATGGTAAAAAGAGCTTTGAGGGTATGTGTGATACCCTGAGCTATTTTTCAAATGTTACAGATTCTGAAGAGACTATCCGAAGTGAAATTGTAAGAGTCCTAAAAATGGGGTTGGTTCGTTACATTTCTAAAACCCCTTTATCTAATTATCTTTCAATTTCCTATAAGGAAACTGAAGAGAAAAGCAAAGAAGAATCAGAGAAAATAAAGGATAAATGGAATTATTGGGTTTTCAGGATCTCTGGAGACGCTGATTTAGATAAAAAAACTTCCGAAGAGGATTATGACTTTAATTTTGATCTATCCGCGTCTCGAGTAACAGAAGCATTAAAAATCAATCTTTTCGCCAGATTAGATCGACACTATAATAATTATAAAATTGACAGTGAGGAATATAGCAGTTACAGGAAAGGACAATTTATTAAAGGTCTGGTTGTAAAAAGCCTGGGGAACCATTTTTCTGCCGGAATTTACGGAACTGTCATTTCCCAAACTTATGGTAATATTAAGGTTTCTTACGGTGTTGCTCCTGCTGTTGAATACAATATCTTTCCGTATTCAGAATCCATCAGAAGAGAACTTACCTTTTTATACAGAATTGGAGGCGGTAAAACTTCTTACTTCGAGAAAACAATCTTTGATAAAACTGAAGAACAATTATACCAGCAAGCTCTTGAGATTGACTATGGCATTAAGGAACAATGGGGTTCTATAGATTTTAGGTTAGATGCAGCGAATTATCTACATGATTTCAATAAATATCACTTGACCTTTCATGGGGGATTATCTTTACGTTTATTTGAAGGGTTTTCTCTTTATGGGTATGGATCCGCGAGTGCAATTCATGATCAATTATCATTAGTAAAAGGTGGCCGAACAATAGATGAAATCTTGCTACAAAAGAAACAACTCGCAACTGACTACGATTTCTCATTCAGGATAGGGATTAGCTATTCCTTTGGATCTATTTATAGCAACGTTGTTAACTCTCGTTTCTAAATTCAGGCTTATATTTCCCTTAAGGCACAACTTTTAAATGCTTTTTCTTATCCTTGATAAACAGCACTACACTACCAATTATACCAATCAAAAACCCTATTGGACACAGGAAGATTGCCATAATGAAGAAGAGGGGTTCATCGTTTACGCCAATTCTAACCCAAAAATCTGCACCGAACCAGTGAATAAACAGGCCATAAATAACGTTGTGTAAAATCTCGCTGACAAAAAATCCTGCAGAGGAAGCCCCTGTTAATATTAAGAAAAATTTAAGCTTTCCACTCACTTTTTGCTTCAAAGTTAAAAATATTAATGCCACACCTAATAAAAAGAAGGCTGTTCCTGAGATGATTATAAATGAAAGATTCATATATTTTCTAAATGCAGGAATTGTCATTACACTTGCTATCACAACGAAAATTCCTGCTAATGCATAAATTATCGCTTTTAGTATAATTATTCCTTTCCGATTTCCTGAAAACGAATCCATTTTTATTACCTCCTTTTCACTTACAAGCTTTTTGATCCAAGTAAATAATCTTTATATTTTATATGCAAAGTATATGTGAAAGAAAAACAAAAGTCAAGCTATCTTAAATTCAGGGCTTAGCAGACTTAAAGCAATTAGTAAATCCACTGTTGCTTTGAAGTCTACCTTAATTTATTATGTCAATCTAATTACTCTTCAGGAATATCTTGCACTGTAAAAATTCATAACTATAAAAGCAAAGCCAATTAACTCAAAATCTTTTGTCGGATTTCTTCTTTTGAAGCACCCAATAGCCAAAAATTCGGTTTACCATTTACATAGATGCCGTAACCAAGCCCATATTTTCTGATAACATCTGACTCAAGCTCATTAGTTATCACCTCTTTTATGATTACCTTATCCCCAAATTCATCCAGCACTTCCTTCAATAACTCAACACTTATTTGATTATGTGGACACCTGCCACTCCAGACTATTTCTACAACCACCCTCCCGGTTTTTGATTTTTGTTTATAGCCATACTTTTGCCTTAAAAATTTAGGAGATTCGGTAGGCTGAAATTTCTTAAACATAAGAAGTTGTTTAATACTCCCATTTTGACTATCAACGACTTTATAACCTCTTTTTGCAAAGTAATCCGCTGGCATCCATTCTGGATGTTTATGGGCTATCACTGCAATACCTCTGCTAATTTTTTCGGCTTCCTCTTCCGCTTCGTAAAGCAAAAACTTGCTATAGCCTTTGTCTCTACTCCCTGGAATAATAAAAATACAATTAATCAAGGTAATATCCTTTCCAGAGATGCTCTCTTTTTGTGCTTCAATAGGCAAGTAATCAATAAATCCGATTGGTTTTTCGGCTTCATAAGCAATCTTTGCTCCATAACCTAAGGGTAACCTTTTCTTTATCCAATCAACCCTCATTACTTTACCTTTGGCAAAACCCTCCTTCACTCTTTTTATATTTACATCGTAGTCCTTTGCAAACCATTCAACACATTCATCGCAAACGCATATCCTTGCAATATCTTCCAGGTTCTTTTTGCTGAGGCTCTTAATTTCCAATTTTTGCCCCATAAAATGCCTTTCTCTCTTTCATTTTTCCTCCCTACCCAGGATAAAAATTTGTTGCACGGCAACCTTCACAATTTTTATTATAGCTTAAGCAATTTTTAACCCAGGGTGAAATTCCATAAAGTTCAACAGAAATCTTTAATGGTTCTTTACCTTCGTAAATTTCCAGTGGGTGAAGTAATTTTCCCTTCCAATTTAATCACTAACTTAGTCAATCAGGCTTCCTCTTTTCTCCTCTAATTCAAAATTTTATTTAAGGTGCTCATTAACGCCGAAATAGTAATCACAACCTATTTTCCGTTACTAAAACTTCGAGGTTACCATCGATTTTTGAAATCTTTTCAGATATTATCTTTGCAGCAGATAAGAACTCGCTGTAGAAGAAGTCTTAAACTTTAATCAGCTAAATCTTTCCTGCATTCTCTATAGTCGGTTCTATCCCCCCTTCCCCGGGCTTCCAACCTGCCGGTGTAACTTTGCCTGTCTCTTTAACAAACTTGAAAGCCTGAAGTTGTCTGAAGGTTTCCTCAAGGTTCCTACCGACTGTGGCGTTTAACACCTCATAACCCCGAAGGATACCTTCAGGGTCAACGATGAACCTTCCTCTGGTCTCAATGCCTTGGTCTTCATCAACAACTCCATACTTTCTGCCAATTTCAAATGTTGGATCTGCAACCATAGGCATTGGAGGAAACTTCCTCCCTGTCTCTTTCAAGGCAGCAGTTATTGCTGGGCTCGTCTCTGCCCAAACTTTATGAGAATGAACCGAGTCAGCGCTAATGGCAATGCCTGCTCCGCCAAACTGCTTCAGGCTTTCATAGTTCCCAATTATACCGGCAACTTCAGTCGCACAAACATAGGTAAAGTCTCCAGGATAAAAGCATACCAATACCCATTTTCCTCTGTAATCAGAGAGTTTTACATTTGTCAGTTTACCTTCAAAATAGGCATTCCCCACAAAATCTGGAGCTAATTTATCTACTATTAACATTTTATCTGCCTCCTTTATTTTTATTTAATTTATATATACTTCTGCCACACCCCTATGAATGTCGCAGTAAGAAGAGAGTTTAAACTATGCTATGCGGGAGTATCATCCACAGGTTTCAGACGATCTTTATCTCCTTGGCAGCTTGCCAGAGTCCGTGAATGTTACAAAAAGCCAATGCATAGAGTGTACCGGACTTGTTAATTTTGAGCTCTGTAGTAATCCCATGGTGTGTGTATACTGAACCCTTGTTAGCTCCCTGAGCTGACTCACCGTGAGCGCTAAACTCGTAGTACCCGACTTGGTATGTAAACTTTTCACCATCTGGATGGAAGAAGAGTGATATCCAGCGTATATGATGTTCGGTTGTATTCGGATGAGAAATTTCTTTGCCTAAACTGACCTTTATCTCAAATAGCTCACCCGCCTTAACCTGATCAGGGCACTCAATAACCGGAACATGCTTTTCTGTTTTCCAGTCCGCTTCCTGGAGCCGCTCTCCTAATTTCACCATTTTCACCTCCGTTCTCTTAAATCCTCTAAGATAGCTTGAAGGTCTTCTTCGTGCTCCACCTCATCCTCGAGTATTTCCAAGGCCATATGATAAGTAACCGGGTCTTTATCCTTGGTGATCTCGAGTAGTTTATTATAAACCTCAATTGCACACTGTTCACCCTTAATGTTTTGCTCCAACACAGGTACCACAAAATGGTCTGTGGGAGCATCATATCCGCAGTTAGTCATTCTATACCAATCTTCTGGATTGAGTATCGGAGTACCGCCAAGCTGAGTAATTCTTTCTATGAGCATTTGTGCATGTTCAAGTTCCTCTCCCGCATGCTCTTCAAGTTCAGAAGTAACTTGCCCACGCATTGGTCCTTTAACTACTTTTGCGCCAACCCAGTATTGGTAATAAGCCAACCATTCATCTGCAAAAGCCTTGTTAAGCAACTCTATAAGTTCGCTCACATCCATACTGACCATTTCTCTTCCTTTTGTTCCCATTTTTACTACCTCCTTTTTTTATTTTACTAACTTCATTGGTTGACCACAGCAGAATAACTCACCACCGCCAACCTCTTTCACTTCAACCACATTTCCACAGATTTCACATCTATAAATTTCTACGACTTCTTTCACTCTTGCTATTTTCTCACCTCCTTTTTAGCCCTCACTTTTAATGATATTACATTCCTTATGTTTATTCAAGATTTCATCTGCTAACCTATCCAACGCTCTGAAATCATCTTCTTTTGGAAATCCTTTTATAACAACGGGAGCCAGTATTTCTACCTTTAAATTGGTAATTACCCCTGTAAGTTGTTCTATCATTTTACCACCCCAGCCATAGGATCCGATGATTGACGCAAATTTCAACTTTGGCCTTAAGGCATTTGCAAGATAAGCCGCATAAACGACATTTGGATGCGGGCCAACTAATACTGTGGGTGAGCCAATTACAATTGTAGCAGCATCTACTAATGCCATCGCCAATTTTCCAATGTCAGTCTTCGCCAGATTGAACTGCTTCACAGTTATACCTCTTTCAATCAAACATCTTACGAAGTAATCCACCATTTTCTTTGTGCTACCATGCATTGAGACGTAAGGTATAACAACTTCATTTTTTACCTCGTCAGAAACCCAATCTCTATAGGCATTGAGAATAAAATCAGGTTTATTATAGATTGGACCATGACTTGGTGCAATAATATCTATCTTTAAATCTTTTATCTTCTCCAGATTTTTCTTAATTGCTTTTCTAAAAGGCATCATTATTTCTGCATAGTACCTCTTTGCTGCCTCATAAACTGTTAACTCATCGGTTACAAACAATTCACTTGTTGCGAGGTGAGAACCGAAAAAATCACAGGTAAACAAAATTTTGTCTTCTCTCAGGTATGTGAGCATTGTTTCTGGCCAGTGAACCCAAGGCGCATGAATGAACCACAGCGTTTTATCGCCCAATGAGAATGTCTCCCCATCATCCACTATTATGAATTTATCATCAGGGATTAAAAGCAAATCCATAAGCATAGATTTACATTTGGGTGTGCAAACGACCCTGGATGAGGGATAAATATCGAGGATTTTTGGTAAAGATCCTGAATGATCCTGCTCGGCGTGGTTAGCGATAACATAATCTACAACTTTGACCTCAAGTCGTTTGAGATTCTCTATCAATGCGTCTTCCATCGTTGGGTCCACTGTATCTATCAGAGCTGTCTTTTCTCCACCCTTAACCAAATAGGCATTATAGCTAGTCCCGTCGGGCAGAGGTATGAGTTCATCAAATAATCTTCTATCCCAATCAACGGCTCCAACTGAGTAAATATTTGGTTTTAATTGCCTTGCCACACTCATTTCTATTCTACTCTTTCAAACTCATCTTTACTGGCACTACATACAGGGCATACCCAATCGTTAGGAATATCTTCAAATTTTGTTCCCGGTGCTATTCCACCATCTGGGTCACCTTTTTCTGGGTCATACACATATCCGCAGACTTCGCACCTGTATTTAGCCATCTTTTCAACCTCCTTTTTTATTTCTTCTTTAATATACGTCGGCGCGGTCTTCGGTGCTTTACCACGCTTCACTTCATGATAATAGGCATAGGTCATAGGCTCTTTATCATTAATGATTTCGGCTTCTACTACTTTCCCAATAAAAACAGTGTGAGTTCCAACATTAACTTCTTTAATTACTTCGGCAGTAAGATAGGCAACAGCATTTTCTAAAACTATAGGAACATCGGCATTGCTAACCTTATAATTTACATCTTTGAACTTATCTATCTTTACACCAGATTTGAAGCCAAAATGCCCGATAAATTTCATTGGAGTCTCTTTTGATAGAATTGAAATGGCAAATTTTCGACTTTCTTTAATAAATTGATGAGTAAGATTTTGTTTATTGATACTCACTGCTATAGTTGGTGGCTCTGATGTAACTTGAAAAACAGTATTTGCAATCTGTCCGTTAAAATTATTCCCCTTCTTAGAACTCACCACATATAAGCCGTAACTAAACTTATGTAAAGTTTTATAATTCATTTCTTCTTTTCCTTTTTAATAAAATTTTAACCAGTCTTTGACCCAGAAATGTAAATTTAGCCCTCATTAACTTCTATATTACTTGATTTTGTCATATTGTCAAGAACCGGGCTAAATTTCTCATATTACATCCTTCCTTTTTCTACCTCGCGATAAATTGCTATCCATGGGCTTCCAAAGAATTCTCTTTCTTCCCTCGTTGCCCTTCGATAATCTCCCTTTCCACCCTTTCTGTATTTCCCAAAGGGTTCCAGACGAGACTCGGGTTTGTGTGAGTAGGCATAAAGCCTGTTTGCAAGGTATGTCGCCACTGTGTATCTTTTCTTTTCGCCAAATAAACCAAATCTCTCAACGAGTTTCTGCCATTCATCAGGAAATAACTTCTTGAAGACTTCCATAAAATCAAGGATAGTGAAAGAACTCTTGGGTAATTTTTTTATCGTTTTAATAATTTTTCTCTCTTCAAGAATTGTCATTTTCATTTCTTTCTCATCTCTTTAAGTTGGTTTAAAGCTTCCCCATATTTCTTGCTTCCTTTAGCCCAATCGTTGAGCTTCTCGCAAGGAAAATCCTCACAATGATAGCAAAAATCCAATCCTTTCTTCATACTTACTTCCTTCCGCTTCTTGATACCGCAATTTCACATAAGGTCCTCGGTGCAAAAGAAGTTCAGCGAAGCAGAATTTGGGTGTAGTGAAACCAAGCTTTTTACCCGCTATTGTATGAAGTTGCGACTTCGTTTTTGCCTGAAACATTTCAAGAGATGTTATCTCAATATTTAAACAGATAGTTATATATAACACTACCCTGATACATTAGAAAGAAAAATGCCACGGTTATTACCTGAACGACCTTAGCCCGCTGAGTTACCAGATTGAAGGCTCTACAAAATTTCGCCCGTACTGCTCCAAAAAAGAGCACAAGAAATATTGCTGATGTGATAATTCCAGGTATCCAGATAACCATGGGAGGTATGGAACCAAAACGCACGATATTTGCCATGTCACCCCTCGGTACAATCCCACGAATAATTGTGTAGTTAGACCACCCACCAATTCCAAAAAAAGCAAGGCTATAGAAGAAAAACAATAAGGCTCTACGACCAATTGTGTTTTGCCAATAAAATTTTAGTAGAAAAATAAGAGATAAACAAGCAAAAAGGAAGTTGACAAAAGGCCCTGCAGCTGCGATTGTTACCCCCTGCCAACCGGGGAGCTCCGCAACCTTACTATAATCTACATTTTCATCAATGCCAANTAGAAATGGTGTGTAGTGTATATCAANGGGATGGGTTTTAACTCCAAAAATAGTAGCAGTTAGACTGTGTCCCCACTCATGACATAAGGTATTCATGTACATGGAAANAGTAGCAATGATGAAGAAGTCTAATAGTAATTCAACCCANGGGATTCGACTGTTCATTTCTGTATTGTCTTCCAATNTCCTCTCCTTGTTNGACTATCTTTTCGCCTTTTATTCCACCAGTTCGAATTGCAAATGAATTAATAATTTTCCCACCTTTTGATTCTATTGTATCNCACATCATTTTAATTACACTTTTACCACCAATCCCACCCATTGTAACAAATATAACCACTTTCTCATCTTTAAAATCAGCCTTTGAGATAAATGCGTTAATCGCTGGTGTCGGCTTTAATGCCCAAACTGGTGTTCCCAAGAATACTAGGTCATAATTGTCTAAATTAAAGTCTATAGGTTTTATTTCACTGCGTTTCTCTTTTCTTGCATTCCATCCACCACTAATAAAACCAAGGAAGCCCTTTCTTTTCTTCACTTCTTCAACTTTCCTTGCATCTGCATTTAAGATTTTAGAAATTGCTTTGGCAACCAACTCTGTTTTTCCAGTCCATGAGTAATATACTATTAATGCCTTCATTTTTAGTTCCTTTCTATAAGATATTAATCGCTTGTTTCTATATTTTATGCTCCTTGATGAGCATTTCGCCTAACAGTTGCAGAAGGCAATTTGTGGAATCTTTCCTGCCTGCCTCTGGCAGGGAATTCTCTCTTATCTGCTGTTGTGTAAGTGCGATAGCACCGATTGGGAAATAGTGAACGGGTGTTGCGAGGATGCCTAACCAAATGTTGCCCCAATCCAATCACCAACATAATGTGTTATAACTATAACTACCCCTGCAATAATTAAATGTTCCATGACCACTTTCCAAGGATTTGTTTTTTGCTCTCTGGCAATATAGAAACTAAAAATACCTAACAAAGACAAGCCCCAAAACACGCTTACAATAATCGCTGTTGAGAGTCGAAGAAACATAAGGGGAACAATAAATGTTAATGCAAAAATAAATTTGGACAAGAAAGTAGAGAGTGTTGATTCCCATATCTCTTTTGTAGTGTGTTTATTCTCTGATTCTTCAGAAATATGTATGCCCAATGCGTCCGAGAATGCGTCTGCTACAGCTATTGTCAATATACCCCCGATAACCACAAATTCTGAGTGAGTGCCTGAATGCAACCCTACCATTAATCCAAGCGTTGTGATTATGGCAGAGGTTATGCCAAAGCTAAATCCTATTTTTAGTGAATGTTTCATCATAATAGTTTAACTCTTTCAACTTAAATAATTTTGGCATCCCTATTTCGCCTGACTTTTCAAGCATCTCCAGAGTTGTAACCGGAAGAAACAATTCCCAAAAGGAGAAGGCGATCGAAGCGAGTATGTATTTTCTCGGCATCTTTTCCTTTCGCAAATCCTCAAAGAGATTCTCCCTCCCTGTCTTAAAGAAGGATCTATACAAACATCCTCATTTTTGAAACTACAAAACAGGCTCTTTACAACATTAAAAGACTCTTGAAAAATCCAATTATTTTCTTTTGAGTTCCAGGGATCAGAATCAATGCATTCTATTTTTTGAATGTAATCAGAATTAGATAGCATTTCCAGAATAACTTTATCTTTATTTCTTCTAAAAATCTTTATCCTGCTAAAAGACTCCGTTTTATTTCTCATTTTATCTGTATTTTACCAAAATAACAAATAATGTCAAGGAATCGGGCAACACCGTGTAAATACATCGGTCTTTCTTTCATTTTTTCCTCCTTTTCACAAGATAAAGATTTGTTGCACGACATCCATTTTACATTGGCTTCATTCTTTGCCCTTGCAATGGCTATTGCAGCAGTATATCTATTGCTTTTTAAATCAACCCACTCAATTTTATATTGGCTCATAGATTTTCACAGGACTTTCCCAGCTATCCCGCCATTCGATTTTCTTTATGCTGATTTTTAGCAGGCAAAACTCGGGTGACTCTGGGCCGTTCGGGAAATGTTCGGATAGATCGAAGGTTGCAAGCTTCCATACCCTTCTTTTATCTTCTAAATCAGGGATCTTTTCAGCTTCACCAATGACAATGGCAGCTTTATCTCCACGAGGCTGCTCCACAAAGGCAAGACAAATCTTGGGATTCTGTTGTATCTGTTTTACCTTCCTGGAAGTGGAGTAAGTCGTTACCCACATAGACATATTGTCTTCGACTATGGGCGAGACTGGACGAACTCTCGGTTGGTCATCATCACAAGTTCCAAGGTATGCATGGAGAGAATTTGCCTTCATTATCGCCACTATTTTCTGCTTATCGGATAAATTCATTGCTTTACCTCCTCTCTTTTTTATTACCTATTATTACCAAAAACACATCACCTATATAGGATGATTTCAATTTGAAACGATGCCTCTCCAAAATCTCTTCGATATCTGATCCATTAAAATATCTCTTGTATATGGTGAATATACGACCGTTATTTAAGACCCTTTTTTGAATACCTTCCTTTTTACGATATTGTTCTCGTTTACTGCTCCAGGCAGAGTCGATAATCATTAACTGTGCATTTGGCTTAAGAATCTTATTAAGTTTGGCAAAAAATACTTGCTCCAGTTCCGAAGTTATATGACTTATGAAAAATCCTGTAACTACACTCTCAAATAAGCAGTTCTCAAATTCAACTTCAAAAAAATCTCCTTGAACAAAATCGCATCTATTTTTTAATCTCAATTTATCTACTCTTTCTTTGCATTCTAAAATCATCTCTTCTGATTGGTCAATCAACGTTATTTTTGAACAATTTTGCGAATAATACGGTAACCAGAATCCAGTCCCGCATCCTATATCAATTAGATGTCCCTTTCCGAATGATGAGACCATCTTTTTGATTTTGCTTACATCATTCCGGCAGGCATCAGGATAAGGAATAGCAGGACCTTTCCCTATATAGACTTCATCATACTCTTTTGCTCTTTCATTATAATAGACCATCATTTCCTTAAAATTATTATTCATTTTGATATTACTTTGTTTCAACATCTAATGTTTTTCTGAATCTGCGAAGATATGGGCTATGAAGTTAGTAAAATACAATATTAACCGAAGTTGAAAATTTTTTCGTTCTCCAGATATTTTTTCCACTCCTTTTCAAAATTCTCGATTGGTTCCCCAATTATTTTAATTACATTGCCATCTGCGCACTCTCTAACAATCTTCACAATCATTTTCTGCCCGTATTGGAATTCTATATATTTCACAATGGTCCAACCCCATTGATAGCAAAGTTCTGTATCCCCTTTGATTTCCTCAAATTTAGGGATCTCCTTAATTTTAAGTCCTTCAAGAACAGGCTCTCTGAACTCGTCTTCATATTTCCATTGTCCTGAAAGATAAACTGCGAGCCCTTCACCCCACCACCTTGGTAATGCCTCTATATTTGGTGAAAGGTACTCTTCAAAAATATGTGCCGTCTCATGGAAAATAAGCCTTTTATATTCCTCGGGGTTATATTCGTAAATTGAATCTTTTGAATATGCAGAAGGAGAGAGAAGAACTAAATCTGTGCGTTGCGTCTGGGCTATTCTACTTGGCCTTGAAGGTTTTTTGATATCGACTTTGAGTAACTCTATAACGAGACGATCAAATTCCCCTCTATTCGGCACTAATATTGCTCTAACTAAGGGAAAACTTTTCCCCAGACGAAAATATCCAGAGAGGAATTTAATCGCCTCCTTTAACCCAACAAATGTTTTATCAACGAATTCTCTATCTCTCTCAGTAAACACTACTTTTATGTTCTTCTTATCAAACCATAAATAGCCATTTAACATCTTAACCTCTTCTCAACTGAATTTTCACTCTGTTTTTGCATATTTAGTATTGTTCAAACGATCCTTTTCACAGACCATCTCTTCCCCTATTTCTTTTACTCTGCAAAGAAGTTTACCATATCCACATTAAAGGCCTTTTCGTATTTCTTCGAGAGTTGCTTTTGCCTCAGGGGCCTTTATAATGTTCCAAAGTTTCCCGAGTTTTTTGCAAGGAAACTCTTCACAATAGGCACAGTTTTTGACATTTTTCTCAAGACCGCACTTCCTAATCTCGCATATCTGGCAATAACTGAAAAGCCTTTTATCTACTAACAGGCATCCATCGCAGTTGATATCCTCAGGTTTAATCTCAGTATTAAACTCCTTGGACCATAACTCGGCCAAATCTTTCCTTTTGGGGTCACTGTCCTCACTTGTTGCAATAAATGCAGGGCAATTACTACAAATAATCCCACAAAAAGCAACCATTTTTGGGGAGTTTCTATTATTTTTTATCATAATTTACCTCCCATTGCTTACCAACCCATGCCTCTACACCGAT
>JGI24025J20009_10000085_pt1 | contig 68850 bp, 77 predicted proteins | sample Cruoilmetagenom3_FD_20009 | JGI IMG/M metagenome (IMG submission 20009)
AACTGCTCTTCCCAGATGTCCCCTATCCGTCCAAAATGCCGGCGGAGTAACAAGGTCTAGACTAAGCATTATTGCACGATTGCCTGGAATGTATAATCGTCAATAAAAAAGGGCGGGTATCTGCGCACGAATACCCGGCCTTTTCAGTAACTTTAATGCCTGTGAGCCAGCTTTAGCTCTTTCCGAGTCTAAACATCTTGGTTCCGCATACGGGACACACACCCTGAGTTGCTGGTCTGCCATTCTTCAAGGTTACACTCTTAGCATCCTTCATTTCCCTCTTGGCATGGCACTTTACACAGAGCGGCTGCCAGCGTTGCTATGCTCCATACCAGAAACAAAGTTTTATCTGCGCTTTCTTCCTTGATAGAAACATAAATAAGCAAGCCAAGGGAAACGAAAGAGATAAAGAAGGAGGTGCGGAAGTTGAGCCAGGCTATTTGCCAGGAAAAGTGACCATAAGGAAAGAGGAGAGGCTGCACTTCCAGGATAGTGAGACTGGCGCCACCGGGGGTGAAAGGGCTAAATCTGCCCAGCATGGACTGAAGCAGGGAGGGATTTACGGCGTGGAAAATCGCAAAACTTATTCCGGCAAGCACAACCAGAGCGGGAAGGTAATAAACAGGCCTTATAGCTTTCTTTGCCATCAGGTGTGAGACGATGCTTAAAACCACAGGCATCAGTATGGCAATTACCAGCGATGCGCCGTAGACAGTCGCTACGCCAGCTTTGCCGAAGTGGATAAGATACATGATGAAGGCGATGAAGAAATACAAGACTCCTGCGATACAAAGGTAGTCGGTTGATTTACCTCTCAGATGGTCTATGATGAATTGAATTATCAGCCACACGGATATGATGAAGACCAGCAGCAGGACGCCTTTCCAGGATAAAAAGTGGAGCCCCAGGAAGATGCCAGCGAGTGCGGCATAGATAAGAGGCCTGGTAACAGCAGACCAGTCTTTGTGCAGCAGGTGAGTGAATGATATTTCCCTTTCCTTAGCTTGTTTAATGGCCAGGATGAAAAACAGGATAGACGTAGTGAAAAGCAAGCTGTCCATCACATGATGGTCGGTGAATCCAAGCAGCGAGCGGTTTAAAAATTCGCCGGGGAGTATGGCCAGCAAGGCGGCTGACAGCAGGCCCACCCAGCGGTTAAATAACGCTTTCCCAATAAAATATACTGCGATGATGGTCAGTGTAGCCAGGATGGGTGGGATATAAGTGCCTACGAGGTCTATTGTATGCAGGCTGGGGGAACCCAGGCCAATAATCCAGGCAATGCCAGCAACAAACCATACAAAGAAGGGGCGGTAACCAGGTCCGCTGCCGCCGCCAGGATAGAGTATGTAAGGGTCAAAGGAATTGACATGAGGAAAGTTACAGGCCGTGTTCTCTATGTGGCGCATGAAGTAGTAGGGATCAGTTCCTTTGAGCCACACTGAGCCATGGACAAAAACCTCGGTCATAAGGCAGGGCTATTCGTATATACAAGGAAATTCCAGCTATGACGAGCAGCGCTATGCCTGCTATTACTAATGGTGAAAGTCGTCTTTCACTCACCTGGTGATGCTCCTTTTCTTGTTTCATGTTATAAGCCCTTAGCTCAATCATTCCTCCTGAGAAAGCACCCGAGAAAGCATTATAAGTTAATTGCGTCAAGCAGAGCAATGCTTGACAACACAATGGCGAAGTCAGGCAATGTTTGCAGAATTGCCACGCTGAGCGCTCTGACTATCGTGGGCTGTTGATAAGGATAATGGGAGAGCGTATTTTGAGAAAATTTGTTCGGGATGCTAAGATTACACTGTTCTCTAATCTATCCTGAGTTTCTGTTCTCTAAGATGTACTGGGGAGATTTGTCTTTGCTGTAAGGAGTGGGTTGTGAATAAAAAGAAACTTCGAGAGTTAGTGGCTGATAGGTTTCAGGATTATCCGTTTATCGTGGTCTCCAATAGAGAGCCCTATATCCATAGCTGGGCTGGTGAGAAAATTAACTATTCCCGGCCTGCCAGTGGTCTTGTCAGGGCTCTGGATCCAGTAATGCAGGCCTGTGGTGGCCTGTGGGTCGCTCAGGCCAGCGGAGACGCCGACGCTGATGTAGTAGACGAGGAAAGTAAGATTTCGGTACCTCCTGATGACCCTCGGTATACTCTGAAGCGCGTGTGGCTGACCAAGGCTGAGGAAGAAGGTTATTATGATGGCTTTTGTAATCAGGCACTGTGGCCCCTTTGTCATGTGGTTTACGTTAAACCAAGGTTCGATGAAAGACACTGGAATACATATAAGGGAGTCAACCAGAAATTTGCCGATGCAGTATGTACAGAGATAGGCGATAAAAGTGCCTTTGTCTTTATCCAGGATTATCACCTTACTCTCTTGGCGAAGAAAATTAAGGAATGCTGCCCCAATGTGCTCACAGCTCAGTTCTGGCATATACCCTGGCCCGACTACGAAGTTTTCCGAATTTGCCCCTGGAAAGCAGAAATTCTGGATGGACTTCTCGCTAACGACCTTCTTGGTTTCCATACACTGTATGATTGCAATAATTTCCTCTGGACTGTTGACCGCACTTTAGAATGCAAGATTGAGCGTGAGAGATATGCCATTGTCAGAGGTGGTTCCAGCACCCTGGTTTACCCCTTCCCCATAAGCGTGGATTTTAAGAGGATATCGTCTCAAGCTCGTGGGAATGGGGTGGCCAGAGAGATGAAAAGGTTACGCCACCAATATAACTTAAGGCAGGAATTTATCGGCGTTGGCATTGACCGCATAGACTATATCAAAGGTATTCCGGAGAGGCTCAAGGCAATTGATTTGTTCTTAAATAAGAATCCGCAATATGAGGGCCGCTTCACTTTTGTGCAAGCGGGCGAAGCAAGTCGCATGCGTGTTGATGAGTACAAGAAGCTAAACGAAGAAATTGAAGAATTAGCAGAGGATATAAACTGGCGCCACCACATAGGTCGTTGGAGACCCATAGTCCGCTTGAGAGAGCATGCTGTTCCTGTGACTCTAATCGCTTTGCACAGGTTAGCTAAATTCTGCATTGTCAGTTCTCTTCATGATGGAATGAATCTCGTGGCTAAAGAATTCGTCTCCTCTCGAGTGGATGAAGATGGTGTGCTCATTCTCAGCCGTTTCACTGGTGCTGCCAGGGAACTTACCGAGGCTTTACTCGTTAACCCCTACTCGGCAGATGCTCTGGCTGATGCTATTTACGAAGCAGTGAACATGCCCCAGGAGGAGCAGCAAAGGCGAATGTCCGCGTTGCGAGCAGTGGTGAAAGAAAACAACATTTATTCCTGGGCAGGCAATATTGTCTCTGAAATAACTAAACTTATGTCTCCTGGGGGGTGAGTGCGCTACCTTTTTCAATCCTGGGACGAGGTCAGCCTGCGAATTGAAAAAACAGAAGGGATATTCCTTTTACTGGATTATGATGGCACCATTACTCCCATAGCAGGTAAGCCGGGGATGGCGCAACTGCCGCTTCAAACAAAGAGAGTATTACAAAGAATAAGCCAGCATAGCGCCTTCAAGTTAGCCATAATTAGCGGCAGAAATATTTCTGAGATAAAGGCGCTGGTGGGAATAGAAAACATAGCCTATGCTGGCAACCACGGTTTGGAGATTGAATGTCCGCGGGGGAATTTTGTCCATCCTGATGCCGGAGAATTCCAGCCCCTGGTGAAGAAGCTGGAGCAAGAGCTCGAAGAAAAACTGGGAAATATTGATGGTCTTCTCATAGAGAATAAGATATTTACCTTGAGCGTTCACTACCGCCTGGTGAGGGAAAGTGAGGTGGGAAAAATAAGGGAAGCAGTGCTGGCGGTTGTTGAATCTGGTGGTGGAGAAGATAAGTTAAAACTCAGCCAGGGCAAGAAGGTATTCGAAATTGGGCCGCCTGTTGCCTGGAATAAAGGGAAGGCTGTAGAGTGGCTCCTCGACATTTACGGTGAACGTGAGGTTTTGCCTATTTTTGCCGGCGACGATGTCACTGATGAGGATGGCTTTGAGGTAATGCAAAGGTTTGGTGGTATTTCCATTTTTGTTGGCCAGGAAAATACTTTGAGCTCCGCTGCTTATTACCTGAACTCTCCTGACGAAGTATGCTGCTTTTTGGAGAAATTGCTTCAAGCTGTGTTCAAATCCGGGTGAGCGTGATTACATTAATATTCGTAAATAGGCAAAATACCCATTAACTCAGTCGTTTTATATAACCCTCTGTCTGTTCGCAGGTTTTCTTCAACCTCAAGATATAGCTGGAGAGTCTCTTCGGCAGTTCGTTTCCAGGTAAATTCAGCGCTGCGCTGTAACCCTTTATTAACGAGTGTTTCTCTAAGGTCCTGATTTATGAGAAGTTCGTATAAAGTTGCTGTTATGTCTTCAATGTTATTTGGCTCAACCTGCATTGCGGCATCGCCAGCTATTTCAGGAAGTGAGGGGCGGTTGGAGATTATCACAGGACAGCCACAAGCCATTGCTTCTAAAAGGGGACAGCCAAAGCCCTCGTAAAAAGAAGGCAGGATCAAACATTCAGCAGCAGAATAATATGCTGGCAGGTTTTCTTCAGGCACGTAGTCGGTAAAGATTACCTCCTCTCGAAGTCCAAGATATCCGATAACTTCCAGGCTCCGTTTTCTAAACTCTGCTTCAGGTCCTCCAGCCTTGCCTACCTTAACCAGTTTCAGTTTCTCGAATTTGCCTCCCCTTTTCAATCTGCTGAAAGCTTTGAGAAGTCCGCTAAAATTTTTCTGGGGATGCTCTGAACCAACAAAGAGAAGATAGGGAAAGTCAAAGAGGTGGTCTTTTACAGGCTGGAACACCTGGTGGTCTATACCTTCATAGATCACTGAGATGTATTGCCCTGGTATTTCCAGGTGCCGTATCAGGTCTTGTTTTGTAGCCTGAGATACGGCGATTACTCTGGTAGCTCTCTTAACGCCTCTGTAATCTAGAGAAAGATAGCGCTTGTCCCTGAAATTGGGATGATGAATGTAAGTAGTGTATCCCTTGAGATCAAAATATCTGCTGAGGTCGTGAACAGTGATGATGTAGGGTGGTTTAAGAAAAACTCCGTAGCGCCCCAGGTGTTGATTGGGCAGGTGGATAATGTCATTTCTTTGTCTCAGCATTTTGATGAATTGCCAATCCTCCCGGGATAGTCTCATCGCTCCTGGTGAGAAAAATGAAATATTGAACCGCATGGCCCTTTTCTGGTAGACGTTGAAATAAATCTTGGGCACGCTCAGGTTCTGAGCCAACTTTTGGGGATAAAGGTCTATGGCATCAGTGCCTAAAGTTGTTACCAGCGTTATCATTCTTCGCCTCCCTTCTCTGATTTTTCTCCCATGCCACCTAATAGAATACCGCTTTTGGGGGAAACTGACTAGATGGTTCAATTGTGAGGTTAATAACCAGGAAACCGATGGCTCCTTGCAACCATTCCGCATTCAAGTTCGAGTCTCCTTGGCCTCGGGGGATTTCTTAAGCTGAGGCAAAAAGCTAAAAGGAAAAGTGGAGCTGAGGGGATTCGAACCCCTGACCTCCTCCTTGCAAAGGAGGCGCTCTCCCAGCTAAGCTACAGCCCCAGTTAGGTGATTATTCTATCAGATTGTTGGCTAAGAGCAAATCTCCCGTACAAGGCATCCAGGATATATTATACAGTTTTCAACTAACTCCTGGAGGGTATGCAATGTCTTGACATTCAACCTCATATCTATTGACACAGCAACTCGTAGCAAGCTACTATGGGGGGACTTTTGACCCAATCATGAGTGGCTAAGAAATGAAGCTTGGCATTGTAGGTGTTTTGCTGAGTGGCATTGTGGCTTTGGCTTTTGCCTCCCTGGTAATGGCTCAAGGTGATAGTGAAGAAATAACCATTACTGCAAATACAGAGTCAGTGATAGGCATAATGCTATCTCAAGCAAATTTGGATTTAGGAAATGTAGCTTCAAATACAGAGTATTTAAGCGAGCCACCTGCCGAATGGTGCACTATAACCAACACAGGCAATACCAGTGTGGATCTGACAATTGAAGGGGAAGATGCTAAGCATATTGATTCTTACTATAAGTGGAATCTGAGCGATGATGAAACTAACGGCGAAGACGAGTATGTGCTCTGGTATCATATAGCAGGTGATGATGTCGGCAGTTATACCCTTATCACTGAAGGTGAAATCACCATGCAAAGAATCAAAGATGGAAGCCAATCCGCCTTGAGCCTTCAGTCTCATGATGACCATGTACAGTTTGGGTTGAAACTGCTGACTCCCACCTATTTTTATGCTGGCAGGCCAATGGAAGCTAATATTACCATAAGTGCTGTTGCTAACTGATGAAGCAAAGGAATTAATGAAAGAAGTGAAGATAAGCGTAATTGGCATTTTATCGGCGGTTATCTTTGTTTTAATGTTTTATTTGCCAGCATCAGCTCTGGATAGCTCTGGTACCATTACTATTACCATGACTGGAAGCAAAGAAATATCTATTTCTCTGGAACCAATAAACTGGAGTCTCGAAGCCGATGGGGATGGGACGGTAAGCGCGAATACTGAATATACAACCGGTGCGCAGTGGTGTACTCTCACTGTAGGGGGTAATTATGATGTGAAAACTTACATCGCAGGCGAAGATGCTGTATGTACTGATGAGCCTGCTTATAAATGGATATTGAGCACTGATGGAAATAACAATGTAGGGGTATATGCCTTATGGTTTGAAGTGGATGATGCGGAACACGGAGATCAAAGGTGCACACTAATTCCTGAGGCCACGGAAGAATCACCAGGAGAAAACCTTTGGCCGTATCCTGGTGGCTCAAATCTGTCACCTGGTGACATCAGGCATTTTGGGCTCAAGTTATTAACGCCTCAGCCTGATTTTACTGATGGAGGCACCGGATACTTCTTGAATGGAGGCGTGGGGATGCAAACTACTGTTACCATAAGTGCCGTGGCTGCGTGATGTTAGAAAAACGAAGCTCTCTTATTTGCCTGGTTGCAGTTTTAATAACTGGTGCTGTTCTCTGGCCTTCTCCAGCTCAAGCTCACAGCTTTACTGTATCCCCTGCTGAAATAAATATAGATAATCTGACTCCAGGGCAAGAAGCTGAATTTGAGCTTACTATCCGCAACGATGATGATATCACTCATAGGTTCACTTTTGCTGCTTATCATCCTGAGCAAAAAGATAGAAGAGAAGGGAGAGCAGAATTCCCCGATGATGATTGGATAAGCTTTTCTCCTCAAAGACCAGAAATACCTCCCAACTCTAGCTCCACCGTGAAGGTGCAAGTTGCCATTCCCCCGGATTCAAAGTGGGCAAATAAGGATTGGGAAATATGGCTAGGGGTCACTCCTGAGTCCAGCAACTTGTTGGCTGTGAAGCTATATGTTCGCCTGTTGGTATCTACAGGTGGAAATGTGTACGCCAACCCTCGAGCAAATCTGCCTATTTGGGCTATCGTTATCGCATTGGTAATACTTGTCTTGAGTTTTTACTACTTTAGGGTGAGAAAAAGACAGGAGAAGAGAAGTCAAAGTTAAGATATTATCTTTGACAGAATTCACGTCATATCCATACAATAGACTTTAAGATGAATTTGGGTGGACAGCTTTATAAACTGCAGCAAGTAGATTTGGAGGTTCAAGAGAAACGGCGAATACTAAAAGAGGTAGAAAACTTCCTTGGAGATGATGAACCTTTGATTGCTGCCAAATCCAACCTCGCCACGCAAGAAGAGCAGCTAACGGAAACGAAAAAAAAACAGAAACGTGTAGAGTGGGAGCTGGAAGACCTTCAAGAGAAAGTAAGGCAAGTCAACCATAAGCTTTATAATGGCAATATTAAAAATCCCAAAGAGTTACTTAATCTAGAGAGCGAGGTTAAAAGTCTTAAGGGGAGGGCGAAGGGAAAAGAAGATGAAGTGCTAGAACTGATGGTTCAGGTGGAGGAACTAGAGGATAGGGTGGCTATCAGCAGCAAAGAAAGCCAAAGATTACAGAAGGAATGGCAAGAGAAACAAGGAACTTTTGGTCATAAGAAAACTGAAATAGAAGTTGAGATTGGTGAACTTGAAAAAGTCCGCCGCGGACTGGCAGAGTTGATTGACCTGGAAAATCTGGAACTTTACGAACAATTGAGATTAACTGAAGGCCAGGCTGTAGCCAGAGTAGAGCGAGGAAGGTGTCAGGGATGCCATATTGCCTTGCCTACAAGTCAATGGCAAAAAGCTAAAGCTGGCGAGTTAGTCCAGTGCAATAACTGCAGTAGAATACTATATATGGAGTAGCCCAGAAAATTTGACTCCTTTATTTATTAGCTGTAAGCTAAACTTGGGCAAGTAGATCGGGTGGTCGCTCCGCGTTAGCGCGGGGAGGAAAGTCCGGGCTCCGCCGGGCAAGGTGCTGGGTAATACCCAGGAGGGGTGACCCTATGGAAAGTGCCACAGAAACATACCGCCAATGGCTAGCCAGGAGCTAGTGCAGGCAAGGGTGAAATGGTGAGGTAAGAGCTCACCAGCAGCCAGGTGACTGGCTGGCTGGGCAAACCCCACCTGGAGCAAGACCAAATAGGAGGGCGCTTGAGGTGCTCGGCCGATGCCCTCGGGTTGGTTGCTTGACCCTGTTGGTAACATCAGGGCTAGATGGATGGCCACCGTTCCATTTGGAATACAGAACCCGGCTTATAGACTACTTGCCCACTCCATATTGGCATAGATATAAGCAATATGAAAATAGTGGTACTTTCTGATACTCATGTGAGTTCACTGAAAAACCTCCCTGAAAAGCTGCTCGATGCACTATCCCAGGCTGACTTGATCATCCATGCTGGAGATTTCACCACTATGGAAGTTCTTGATGAGCTAAAACAATTGGGAGATGTAAAAGCAGTTCAAGGGAATATGGATTCGGCTGAATTAAAGGCGGCACTCCCGACTAAGGAAATACTCGAAATAAGAAATAAAAGGATTGGCATCGCTCATGGCTGGGGTGCTCCCTGGGGATTAGAGGGAAAGGTGAGGAGTGTTTTTGCCCAGGATAAAGTAGATGCCATTTTGTATGGGCATTCACATAAAGCTCAAAATAAGGTGGTAAATGGCATTCTCTTTTTCAATCCCGGAAGAGCTTCAAATTCCTTTGGTATCCTTACGATTGGGGAAGACATTAAAGGGGTGGTAATAAGCTCTAAGGATAGATAAGGGTTTTATCGCTTTATAGTAATAGAAGCATAGCCGACCACCCTGGAGAAATCTCCAGTGCTATCTCCACTGGTAGCATACTTCAATAAAGTTGCCTTTTGCGCTTTCGCCTCCTTAGCGGCGACGATAGCGGAAGCTACCGGCCCAAAGCCACACATCGTGCTATCAAGGAGTTCACGCCGCTTATATAATTGCTCCTCATCTAAGTTAATTATAGCCTCAATCATGGAAGCATCTTTCTCTGTGGCGATGGACTGAGGCTCGTAATGTGTAAAATCGCTGCTGGCTATGATGAGGATATCATCGCCAGCCTGGGAAATCGCCTGCCCCACTTCTCTAGCCGTTTCCATGTCTTGAGCCATCATGGTTATGGGCACAAATTTTATCTCTTTGTAGAGATGCTGGAGCCAGGGGATCTGCACTTCAACGCTATGTTCATACAGGTGAGCAGTTTCATCCGCCTGTATTATTCCACCTAGCAATTTATGGGCCAGTTCTTCATTCACCTCGGCCTTTCCAAAGGGTGTCCTCCAAGCACCTTCTGCCCACACAGAAACTGCTGCACCGTAACCAGTATGATTGGGACCGATTATCACCACTGTATCGGGGATTCCATCGCTAGCCAGTTCTCTATAAGCATGAGCGGCCACAGGACCAGAATACAAATAGCCGGCATGAGGAACGACAAGAGCAACAATTTTTCTTGCTCCCTTAATGTCTACCTGTGGCATCGCTCCTGGACCGAGTTTATGCTTGTAGCACCATTCGATTTGTTCTGTCAATTCTTCAGCGGTGCCAGCATAGAACATACCTGAGGCAGCAGGCTCCCTTACCTTCATAGCTCGTCTCCAAAATGTTAATCTTTGCTGTCTTCTTTTGCCTTAGCGCGATCCCGAAGCCAGCGATGAATCTCATCCAATGCTGGCGGGAAAACATTGAATACTTCTGCATCATTGGGAAATTGCAAGCTATGCCCCTCTCTTATGAAGAGAAGCCCTGCTTCGCCCTCTTTAAGTGTCTCGTTCATCTTCTTAGACATGAATTCATACCTTTTCTTGGAAGCCTCGAGATAAAATTGGAAAACTTTCCCTGCCACCTTTTCACTGGTAATCCCGAGTAAAAGGCATCTTTCCCAATCTGTAACCTCTTCCAGCAGTTCCCTATCTTCGATTGCCTCTAGGCTAGCCCCATCATCACACTTGCTCTTGGCGATTTGGTAGCTGTTGAGGCTCAATTTCTCTATAAATTTCATGCCTTCATCACCACATAATGAGAGAGACTCATGGTAGATTCGTTTTACCTTGCCGACTTTCGTTTCCAGATTAGTTAACTGTTCTTCTACCTGCTGCCAGTAGCAAATGCACTTTTCTCTGTATTCAGATGGTACATTTTCATCGCTATATACCAGAGGGACAAGGTAGATTTTTTTCCCTCGCTTGAAAGGCTCTACAGGTGGTTTTTCTATTTTACCTATTTGTTCTGTCATTGTTATTTAACCGGAATCTTCTTGCTCACCCCAGCCTTGCATTATTTCCTTAATTCGCTGAGCAAGTTTGGGATTTTCCTTGAGGCGCTGAGTAAATACCGGGCAACTTTGCAGAATCGTATTCTGCCCCGTAGTAGCTATACTTTCTATGAATCCCTCCAGGTCACTTCTGACCTGTTCTGGAAGGTTCGCTCCCTGCATCATCAACTTGAATTGTCCCATGTCTTCAGTGTTAATCTGTACTGGAGATAGACAATTCTTGTACCAGGGACAATCTTTACATCTGATGAGTGCTTGAGCTTTATCTAAAATGTCTCCCATTTTGCCACCTTCCTACAAGCCTAATTGTATCATCTCTTCCAGGGCAAAGTTAAATCAAGTCTTCTTGCTGCTATGTCCAGGATGTGCCATACAATTTCCAAGTAATGGTTGTTCAAATGTGTTTAAGGGACGCACAAATACTTGAAATCAATGTTAACCATAAGATGGGGGTGAGGGAGATGGAGCTGGTATGTTAGAATTGTTGACCGCTGACTGTGTCACAACAGGAGTACTGGATGGCGAAATCGAAGGAGATTGGTTTTTGAATGATGAATGTAACATTCCCTATAGCGATAGCTGCTGGGGCATTATCCTTTCTCTCGCCCTGTATTTTGCCTCTGGTGCCAGTGTATATAGCAAACGTGGCTGGCAACTCAGTTTTAACAGCTACTCCTCCAAGCCGAAAATATATTTTCCTGCACACCATTAGCTTTGTAGCTGGTTTCTCTCTGGTTTTTATTGCTCTGGGTGCTTCTCTGGGATTGTTGGGTGCTATAGTGCCCTTTGAGCTACTGCGGAACATAGCTGGCGCGCTGTTAATTGCATTTGGATTGTTCTTACTGGCGGCAACTAAACTGCCTTGGCTCAATTATGAGAAACATCTTAATCTCACCCAGGCCAGGAGTTCAGGATACTTGAGGTCTCTGGCGATAGGAGTGATATTTTCTCTGGGTTGGACTCCCTGTGTTGGCCCGATATTGGGAGGCATTCTGGCCTTGGCCTGGAGCTCACATACAGCGTGGCAGGGTATTTACCTGCTGGTGGCGTATTGTATTGGCTTGGGTTTGCCTTTCATCATTGTGAGCCTGGTCTTGGGTGCTGTATCAGGGTCTCTTAGATGGCTCAGCCGCCATGGCTTTATTACCCTGGGTGTAAGTGCGGCTCTGTTGATTATTGTGGGAATCCTGATGTTAATGAATAAGCTATCATATATTAGCGGTTTCTGAAGGAGGATTTATGAACATGCCGGGCAAATCAAGGAATTTGTTAATCGGAGTGAGCCTGGTTATCACAATTTTCAGTTTAGTTGCAGGTGTTCTGGGGTGTGGTTCATCCAGTCCCTCTGTCCCCGAGGTAGGAAACGAGGCGCCTGACTTCACTGTAGCCACCATGGCGGGCACAAAAATATCTCTATCTGAACTGCGTGGTAAACCAGTGGTGGTTAATTTCTGGGCGACCTGGTGTGGTCCCTGTCGCAGTGAAATGGGTTATATTGAAGCGGTAGCCAGAGAAAGTGGGGGAAAGATAAAATTTGTGGCTGTCAATATAGGTGAAAGTGACACGAGGGTACGTCAATTCTTCGGCAACAGCGATGTGAGTTTTACCGTGGCTCTGGACAGTGACCGGTATCTAGCTGCAAAGTATGCTGTGCAGTATATCCCCACTACTTTCTTTATTGATGGTGAAGGCATTGTGGTTGACATAAAAGTTGGTGCATTTTCCAGCGAGATGGATCTCTGGAGCAGCTTGAATAAGCTTTTTTAGGTTGGGTATGAGGTTGCACTGCAGGGAAGAATGATGATTTAATATGTATGCCAGAAATTATTGGGGGTAATTGGATTATCTAACAAAGGAGCATTATCTATGACGGTTAAAGTGGTAACAGATAGCACATGTGATATTCCACCTGAAGTGGCTCAGGAACTGGGAATCATTGTAGTACCTCTATTCATTCATTTTGGTAATGAAGTATATCAAGATGGCGTTGACCTCAGTGCTGATGAGTTTTATCAGAAGCTGGTAACAGGATCTGAGCTTCCCAAAACCTCGGCACCTCCCTCAAGCGTTTTCACCGAGACCTATGAAAGGATTGCTGTTGAAAGCGACGAAATCATCTCTATCCATATCTCCACCAAGTTAAGTGCTACCTACAACTGTGCCTTGATAGGCAAGAGAGGGGTGAAAGTAGATTGCCGCGTGGAGGTAATCGATTCCTTCTCAGCATCGATTGGGTTGGGCGTCCTGGTGATAGCCGCTGCCAAGATGGCGTTAAGTGGAGCTGATTTGAATCAAATCATAGCCATGATAACTCAAGCTATACCACGGACACACTATTTCGGCATGCTAGATACTTTGGAGTATCTATATAAAGGGGGACGTATAGGCAAGGCGCAGGCATTTTTGGGCTCGCTGCTCAATGTAAAGCCTCTGTTGACCGTTCAAGATGGGGAAGTATGTCCTCTGGAAAGGGNGCGCAGTCATTCCAAGGCGATAACAAGATTATGCGAATTGACAGGNGAGTTTCATGGTATTAAGGAGATGGCCATAGCCCATGCTACTACTCCTGATGAATTAGAAGTGGTAGCCAAGCGTATAGCTCCATTATTCCCTCAGGGCCAGATATATAAATCAAGATGTGGCGCAACAATAGGGACATATTTGGGGCCGGGATGCTTAACTGTGGCTCTGATTGAAGAAGAGGCATAGTACCAAACTGGCGCAAATTCAAAAATGGGGGAGCAAACCTTGTTTGCTCCCCCATTNGGTCCCCACTTAGGGGATAATCACTTTTACCCCGCCTTCTTATGGCTATTCTTCAGGGTTAGTCTTCCCATTCGCCTCCGCCTTTTCCCATGCGAGAAAAACACCATGACAATGCCCCAATGAATATTAGCCACATGATAACTGTGGCAATTATTGCACCGGTATTCATTTTTTGCTCACCTCCGATTCTTCACTTGTGATAACAGGAACTCTGGTCTTGCGTGATTGCAGCAGGAAACTCAAGCCCAGAGTTACTATGAGTATGATCCATATAATATGAGAGCCATTTAGTATACCCACCTGGTAGCCTCCATATGCTTCAGGTATATCGTGGACGAAACCTCCGTAAATTACTACAAAGAGCAAACCTGCAGGCACGACAATTTTTATCAGCCAGTCAAACCAGGCTCCAACTTTGATATCTGAAGTTTTATTTATGTGCTCTCTGAGCTTTTTAGCGCCAAATACCCAGCCGACCACGATGCAGGATATCGCACCAGTTAGCAGCAAGCCATAGAAAGCAACTGCTCTATCCAGCATATCGGGTCCCCAGTAAAGGCCTCCAGGCGCGGTGAAAATAATTCCTATTAAGAAGGCGATGCCGCAAACGCCTGCTGTGGTCTTTGTCCTGCTCCAGCCAAACTTATCCATAAGCGGGCGAACTACTCCTCCATAAGCAAGAAAGAACGCTGAATCTATGCCTAAAAAGAACAAACAAAGGAAAAAGACTACACCAACAAAACCCGCTGCCGCCGGCATCATAGAGATTGCCACGGGAAAGGTTACGAAAGCCAGACCAACACTCGAAGCGCTAACCTCCCCCACCGGAATGGATAGAGTATGCATTATAAAACCGACGGTGCTAAATACGGCGAAACCAGCGAAGAAACTGGTGGCACAATTAGAGAAGGATGTTATAAAGGCATTATTGGTCACATCAGCTTTCTTGGCGACAAAGCTGCCGTAGGCATACATTCCTGCCATTCCTAGCGAAAGGGTAAATGCAATCTGGCTAAAGGCACCAAACCACACCTCCGCGTTCCCCAGCGCAGCAAAGTTTGGGGTGAGGTAATAGTTGAGCCCCTCAGTAGCGCCAGGCAGAGTTAAGCCTCTTATAAGTAAGATGATCAGCAAAGCCCAAGGGATAGTTACTGTCCAGACAGCAACCTTTCCTATCACTCTGGCTCCTTTGAATATGATAAGAAATATGACCACCCAGGTAAGCGCCAGAAAACCTACCAAGGCTCCAATAGGTGCGCCAAGCACGGTTGGCCCTGATGACAGATGCAAGACTTGGTCAAAGTAAAATGGTGCGGCTCCTGCAGCTCCAGCCTCCCCTGCCCCCCAGGCTACACTAGCAGAAGAACCTACATAGCGGAGAGACCAGGCCATTATTACAGTATAGTAGGTATCTATCAGGAAGGCACAAAAAACTGCCCACCAGCCTAGCCATTCCCATTTTTTCCCTACTCCCTCAAAAACGCCGGGAGCACTTCTCTGAAAATAACGACCCATACCGAACTCTAGCATGAGCCAGGGAACACCGAGCACAATCAAGCCAACTATCCAGGGTATTAGGAAAGCTCCCCCACCATATTTGTAGGTTAAGTAAGGAAACCTCCACAGGTTGCCTAGACCTATTGCTGAGCCTATTGCCGCAAATATGAAGTAGTACCTACTGCTCCATCTTTCTCTTTGCATAATTATTCTCCTTATTTCTACTTACAACTATAAAATGCACCGCATCCCCTCTTCCTAAGAACTTGAATGACATTCGTTCCACGTAAACCTGAGTTAAAAAGTCAGGTCTCGTTTCAAAAGGTGTTATCATAGGGGGTTTTACCCCCAAGGCATTATCACGTGCATACCTACAGGGGTGAAATAGTTATTACTTTCCCTTATTTTTGACAATATTCTTTTCACAGCTTGGCGTCGATTATAAAGTGAAAAGTCCAGGCATGTCAATACATTGTGTTAAAAATTTTAAATTTTGTTGAAAAATCATGGGATCACATAGGCCNAAGAGCATTTTCCTCATTAAGCTTGACATTCCCTGTGTAACTGTCGCAAAGGCATGCCTTTGCTGATGAGAATGCCAACCTCCTGGTCTTGGAAAGTGTCAGTACCGAGATGAGCCCTTAACTATTCTATTATTTTTGTTGCTCTGTCCATAACTGACTGTGGAATAGTTATACCTATTCTTTCAGCTGCTGTTGGGTTTACGTATAAGTCTGTCATCTCACATTTCTCAACGGAAATACTGTCGGGGCTCTCGCCGCGTAGTATACGAACTGCCATCTTGCCACTCTGCTCGCCCTGGTAGTAATAGTTTATGCCGGGAGTGGCAATTGCCCCTTTTTCAACTATAGCTACATCTGCGCCAAAAAGTGGTATTTTCATGTCCTCACAAGCACTTACTACGGGATCGTAAGCTGAGGCTACAGTATTATCCGTGGGAATCCACATAGCATCAACTCCCTCAAGAGAAAGGGCGGCAGTCATGACATCAGCTGACGTAGCTACAGAGCGCTCTTCGATCTTGGTAATGCCCAGCCCCGAAGCGCACTTTCTCAGCTCCTCTATTTGCACGGCTGAATTCACCTCGCCCGCATTGTAAATTGTTCCTAACACCGCAACGTCAGGGCAAATTTCCTTAATTAGTTTTATTTGGGTAGCAACGTCAGCCCAGTCACTGACCCCACTTATATTGCCCCCGGGTTTTTCCCAGCTATCAACAATCTGGGCTGCTACCGGGTCGGTAACGCAGCTAAAAACTATGGGGATATCGGTGGTCGCAGCAGCACAAGCTTGGGCTATGGGAGTAGCTATGGCCAAGATCAAGTCCACTTTCTCTGAAACGAACTTATCAGCAATCGTAGCTGCTATAGACATGTCACCATTAGCATTGCGTTGATCATACTTGACGTTTACCCCTTCTACAAAACCCTCATCTGCCATAGCTTTAATGAAGCCCTCACGAGCAGCATCTAAAGCAGGGTGGGTGACTATTTGAACTATGCCAATCTTATAGACCTTTCCTTCTGGTGGTGTTGAAGTACACCCACTCATGAGCGGCAACGCCAAAGCTAATACCAGCATCAAGCAAATAATAACTAAGCCTTTCTTTTTCACGTAAAACCTCCTTATATTTTTTAGCGAATTTTATCGATGGAGAAAAATGGTGGATTTTCTATATTGGGTTATTTATCTTGCCCATCACGTGATGGGCAAGATAAATATGAAGTTAGTTAGAGGCTCCTGTGATTCTAAGTAACTTAACAGCATTCCCGTCTTCATTTAATTAAATTTTGAGTATACATTATAATAAATCAAACCTCAATTATGTCATACTATATAGTGTTAAGTAAATATTTTACCTGAGTCAAATTGGCAATAGATTCCTGATGATTATTCCCGGATCTATCAAGATAGAAAGCATTTATGCCAATCTGCTTGGGGTTAAGAAAATCAAATTGCCAGTTATCGCCAACATGGACAAGCTCACCGGGTTCAACTTCCAGTGCTCGACATATAGAAAGATAAAACTCAGGACTCTTGATTTGTTGGTAATGGGAGATCGAGGAAAAGACATGAGAGAAATAAAGTTCGATATCTCGCAGCAGATAGTGCAGCAGTTCAATGGGAGTGCCTGAGGCAACTACCAGCTCGTATTTATCCTTGAGAGTGGAGAGAATCTCACTCACTTCGGGATAGCAGGATGCTTTCTCAAGGCAATGTTCTATCACTGGCTCAGGGGCACCCAAACCAAGCAAATTGAACCAGTATCTGATATTGTACCATTCTATCCTCTGGTCTCCCACTTCAGCATACTTATTGGATATGGCTTTCTTGGCTTGCTCAAATTCAAGCCCTTGTTTTTCAGCATAAAGTGCTGGAATAGCCTCATGCCATATAGCCTGGCTGAAATCAGGTGTCACTAAAGTTCCTTCGGCGTCAAAGGAAACTATTTTAATTTGGTTCATTAAAACCAAGATAATATCATAACTATCAACGAGTGTCTATTTGAAAATTTCCTCAGAGTAAGGATAAAATGCCTTAGATGGCATCTGGTTACTCTCTTGATACTGAAAAATTAACGCGCACTTTTGAGCTGGGGCCGATAAGACCTCCCAGCGAAGCTTATTCTTTACTCATAAGGGCTACCCGAAATTGCCCCTGGAACAGATGTCTCTTCTGTCATACCTATAAGGGTACTAAATTTGAATTACGGTCACTTGAGGACATTTTCGATGATATCGAAGCCGCCAAAGCTATTAGCGAAGGCATAAAGGAGATCGCTTGGAGAAAGGGCTATGGCGATCGAGTTAACGAGGTAGCGGCAGGGGTTAGCAATCAACTGGGATATGGGTCATCTGTGTGTCATGTCGCTTTATGGCTCTGGGCAGGAGCTGAGTCAGCTTTCCTTCAGGATTCCGATACCCTCATTATGAGAACCCCTGAACTGATTCAGGTGATTGCCTTCTTGAGGAAAACTTTTCCCACTCTGAANAGAATAACTTCTTATGCTCGCTCTCATACCTCGGCGAGGAAATCATTGCAGGAGTTAAGGGAGCTTAAAGATGTTGGTTTGGATAGAATTCACACTGGATTGGAGACCGGTTATGATGTGTTGCTGGCTTACATGCAAAAAGGAACCACTGCCAAACAACATATTATGGGCGGCAAGAAGGTGAAAGAAGCTGGTATATCCCTTTGCGAATATGTCATGCCTGGTTTAGGAGGCAGGGATATGTCTCGGCAACATGCCTTGGAGACTGCCCGCGTCCTGAATGAAATTGACCCTGATTATATCAGGCTGCGTAGCCTCCACATTCGCCCAGATACCCCTTTAAGGGCTAAACTTCTGGAAGGAGACTTTGTGTTGGCCACGGAAGATGAAGTGGTGGAAGAAATAGGTCTCTTCATTGATAATTTGCATGTTACCAGCCAGCTTAAAAGTGACCATATCTTAAACCTGCTGCCTGAAATAGAAGGCAAGATGCCCGAGGATAAGCACAAATGCCTGGATATCATCAATGCTTATCTCAGTCTGTCATATGAAGAAAGACTCAACTTCAGGCTTGGGAGAAGGGCTGGATATTATGAAAAACTGGCTGATCTCCATGATGGTTACTGGCATGATAAAATAGAGGAAGCCATAAAACATCTCAGGTCGCAGGGTGATGATGTTGACGAAGTGATATTTGGGCTGAAGGACAACTTTATTTAAGGTGTAGTCATGGCAAAAGGGTTTTTGAATTTGAATCGTTTCAAGCATGGCAAGGCGATAAAACAGTATAGCAAGCAAAGGGCTGTTTCACACAGAGGCAAGAAAATCAGGGGAAGGGATAAGTTTCGTGGCTGAAACAGATAAGCTCAACTTTAGACCTATTCCACCGCCGTTCATGGTTTCTTATGGCATCACTGCCAAATGTAATCTGAATTGTAAGCATTGCTATGCCCAGGCTACTGAAGAAGCATTGCCTGATGAACTATCAACGGAGGAAGCTGAGAGACTTATCGATGACTTGGCAGAATGGGGAGTCAGATTTCTTGTCTTGGATGGTGGTGAGCCTTTATGTCGTCCCGATTTCCTGGAAATTGCCTCATATGCCTCAGGAAAGGGCATTATCACGGGAGTTGGCAGTAATGGGACGCTTGTTGACCAGGATATTGCAGAAAAGATGAAGCGGGCGGGCATTCAGGTGATAGCTATTTCCATAGATAGTGTTCGCGGAGAAGTACATGACAATTTTCGAGGCAAGAAAGGAGCTTTCTATCAGGCAATTACTGGAGCGGCAGCTTGTAAGGGAGTCGGCTTGCCGTTTCAATTTGGTATGGTTATCAGAAAAGAGACACTCTGTGAAATTCCCGACATGCTAAAGTTGGCTGTCGATAGTGGAGCCAATGCTGCTGAGTTCTTCGATTTAGTGGAGGTGGGGAGAGCCAAGACAGAGTGCCGTGGAGCTTCACTGGATCCTGAGGAAAGAAAACAGGCTATGGAGTGGCTGGCGCAAGCTCAAGTAGATTGCCCTATTGTAATAAGGGTGCCTGCCTGCCCTATGTATACGCTGATCCTTCAAGAAAAGAAAATTGAACCTAAGCACTTCTCGCAGCAAACTTTAGCTCGCATCCCTTATTATGGCAGGGGTTGTGCTGCGGGCATGCCTCAAGGCTACATCAGGATTGCACCCAACGGGGAAGTGAACCCCTGTATGCTTTTGCAGATCAACCTGGGTAATGTAAGGGAGAAAAGCATCCGTCAGATATGGAATGAATCACCCATACTGCAGCAACTTCGCTCTCGTGAATTAAAAGGTACCTGCGGATGCTGTATCTATAAAGATATCTGTGCTGGCTGCCGTGGTCGGGCTTATGAAGAAAGTGGTGATATCATGGCCGCGGACTCTGGTTGCTGGTTAACAACCGCAGAAATGGGAAATCAAGTTGTTTCTACTGGAACTCGCCTTTCCCCATGATTACAAATATGATTGCTAGTATTCCAAGAATAAACCACGCCCCGAAGAGTGAGCAAATAGCCCCGGCAAGTGCCAAGCCCCAAATTCTCCTCTTCAATGCATAAGTGCCACCTACTATAGCTACTATCCCGAGTATGAGCATGGGAATGGCAGCGGCACTAAAAAACATCATCCAATTTGGGACATTTGCTGCACCTGTAGTAGCCGCTCCCACCGTTAGCACTATTATGCCCCCGATCACTTCCAGAGCGCCGGCAATGATACTCAAAATGCCGGCAGTTGTTGGCTTCCATGTTTTTTCCATTACCTTATACCTCCTTTGATTCTAAATGCTGCCTTTCTACAGGGATATAATCATCATTTCACTGAACTCATAACCCACTAAGGATACTCGCCCAGGGTATGAAAGATACACCCACCAGAAACAGAATTAGCCCAATTATAGCGTATATTCCCAGGCTGATAAGAAACATCCTCCAGAACAACCCCCAGGCCAGCTTCCAGGTTGGTTTAACCTCGTTGTCCATTTATTTGTTCCTCCTTTTCATATTCTTAAATTAAGAATATATTTATGATTTTCGGTTGTCAATACCTTTGGCTTGTTTTGCTACCAGGGTTTTCATAAATAAAGGGAACAGATTTAACCATGTAGGGACCTTCTATGTGGTAGGCAAAGGAGCGATAATAATCTCTGGCACCAACACCGCTTAAAATACTTAATTTGCCAGCATGGAATTCCTCCCTGGCGATTTTCTCTGCTTCTCGAAGCAGTTTTTCCCCCAAACCGTGATGCTGGGCAGCTTGTTCTTCCCTTCTGCCCAAAGGAACTTCAGAACCAAAGACATGTAGCTCTCTGATAAGGGCCACGTTATCAGTTATTCTCAGCCTCAATAAGCCGAACAGGGTCTCATTTGTATCCTCGTAGGAAAGGAAAATTTCCTGCCCTCCGTAAGTTTTGTAATCCAGCCTGGTTATGTGAGGTTTCCCAATCTCCCAGCCATCTCTTAGTCTATGGCCATATTCTCGGCAACGGATACACTTGCAGTGCATACCTATTTCATTCATGCGTTTCTTGATAGTGCTCCTGAGCGCCAGGTCTTTGCAGCCAGCAATGATGAACTTGCTGGGTATGTCCCTCATTAACCTGGGAATTCTGACATACTTGGGAATCATGGTTTTGATGTTTGTCAGCAATTCTATCATTTCCTCATCGCTGTAAGGCTTATAGCGTCCGGTGCGATACCAAGTCTCCAATTCACTTCCCGCCACCACCAGTGTGGGGTAAAGCTTAAGTCCATCGGGGTGGAAATAATCCTCATTGAATAGCCTTTGAGATAACTCCAGGTCATGCTCAGAAGTTGAACCAGGTAAACCGGGCATCCAGTGGTAATATACTTTAAAGCCATAATCCTTCAACAGCCTGGTAGCAGAGATAACTTCAGCTACACCATGCCCTCTTTTGGTCACTCGATGAATTTCATCATCCAGGGTCTGTACTCCGAGTTCTACTCTGGTAGTGCCAAAATCCAGCATGCGCTGTACTTCTTCTTCACCGCAGAAGTCAGGTCTGGTTTCGATGCATAACCCCACACAGCGATGTTTGGCAGTCTCATTTAAATCCTTGGCTTCTTTCAGGTTGTCTGAAGGGATACCATTGAGTGCATCATAGCAATCTTTGATAAATTGATATTGGTATTCTTGGGGATAAGCCAGGAAGGTGCCACCCATGATGATAAGTTCTATTTTATCCAGGGCGTGGCCCATGTCGGCTAGAGTGTTGAGCCTGAATTTGACTTGTCTGCCAGCCTCGAAGTTGCATTTCCGGGCGCGCAGTACTGCTGGAGATTCTATGGTATAGCTCTTGGGAGCTTCAGGAGAGCTGGGGCAATAGACGCATTTACCGGGGCAGGCGAAAGGTTTGGCCATAACTGCTACTGGTGTCACACCGGAAATAGTCCGCGAGATTTTCTTCACTTTCGGTATTTCTTCGTTCTTTGTTGCTGTTGTCATCTTCCTTTGTTACAGTGTAGCAGGATTTTCCTCATGACCTCAAATAGAGAAACATTTGATCAGATAGCTGAAAGCTGGTATAGGGTAAGGCACTGGCCCTTGCTGAGAAGAGAACTTGAGGACCTGGCGCAAAAATGGCAGGGAGGCAAGTTGTTAAATATAGGCTGTGCTCATGGTCCTGACTTTTTGCCCTTCAGCAAAGGTTTTGAGCTTTGGGGGATAGATATCTCCGGAGGTATGCTTCAGCATGCCTTAAAATATGCCGCCAAATTCCGGTTTGAAGCTAATCTGGTGCTCGCTGATGCTGTTTCACTTCCTTTCCAGGAAAGGGCTTTTGATTGGGCGATAGCAGTAGCTGCCTATCATCACATAAAAGGGAATGAAGAGCAAGGAGAGGCATTTCGAGAGTTGAATCGGGTATTGAAGCCTGGCGGTGAAGTTTTTTTAACTGTGTGGAACTATTGGCAACCCAGATTCTGGTTGAAATCCAAAGAACAGCAAGTATCCTGGAGGCTACGAGATAAAACGGTTTACCGCTATTACCACCTTTTTTCTTATGGTGAGCTGAAAAAGTTATTGACAAGGTCTGGTTTTGAGATTATCGCTCTGTCTCCAGAAAGGAGTTATCATTTTCCCTTGAGGAATTTCTCACACAATATATGTGCGCTGGTAAAAAAGGAATAAAGGCCTGATTCAAATTAGGAAACGTTGATAGGTTAACTCCAGAGCAGAGTTACAGATTGAGCAGATATGCCCTCCTCTCTGCCAATGAACCCCAGTCCGTTGCTGGTGGTAGCTTTGACAGTCACTTGAGTTGATTCAATACCTAGAGCCTGGCTGATGTGTTTTTTCATCTCTGGAATGAAAAACGAGAGTTTAGGATGCTCTGCCATAATGGTGACATCAATGTTAGCTATATTAAAACCTTTGGCTTTGACTAATTTGCCGGTTTCGGTTAATAAAACCAAGCTTGAGACATTTTTATATTCTGGCTCTTCAGGGGGAAACAGGGTCCCGATATCACCGAGGTCAGCAGCGCCACATAGCGCATCTATTATGGCATGGATTGCCGCATCAGCATCACTCCATCCGAGCAAGCCTCTAGCATAAGGAATCTCAACTCCACCTAGAATCAATTTACGTCCTGGACCTAGAGGATGGCTATCATAACCAATGCCAACCCTTATTTTGTGGGGGTATTCGCTTATTGCCATTGCCAAATAATCTTATTCTTCTGTGATGTCTTGTGCAATGAGTTCTGCTAATGCTAGGTCTTCGGGTGTGGTTACCTTTATATTGTTGTAGTCGCCCATGTAAGTTTTTACCCTGTATCCCAGTTGCTCCGCGGCGGCGGCATCGTCACTAACTTCGGTTTTGAGTTCTTTATATGCTCGCTTGATGATATCAAGCTGGAAAACCTGTGGAGTTTGTGATATCCAGAGATTGTGACGCGGCAATGTCTTTTCTATCAACCCATTGTCCATGGCAAGCTTTATCGTATCTTTTACTGGCACGGCAGCTACTGCAGCGCCGGTTTCCCGAGCCATCTTCAGACCATCTTCTATCAACGTTGGGGTCAAAAAAGGACGGGCACCGTCGTGAATTAGAACCCAATTACAGTTCTTAAGCTGTGATAATCCCTCTCTCGCTGAATCTTGCCGCCGCGGGCCACCAAGACAGAGAGTAACTTTGAACCAGCCTCGTTCCTGTGTTAGCTTCTCCGCCGGTTCCCAATTTTCATCGTTCAGCGTAATGACTATTTCCTCAATAAGGCTGCATTTATGGCAGACATCCACTGACCATGCCAATAATGGTTTTTCTCTCAGAGGGGCGAATATCTTATTTGTGGAGCCCATGCGCTGACTGCTGCCAGCAGCAAGTATAATAGCTCCTACTCTGGGATTGTTTTTTCTTCTCTGCTGCGGCATTTTTCTGTGCTCCTGCTGAGTCCCAGTCGTAAAGCTTGAGTTACCGAGACAACTTGGATTAGCTCAATTTCAGCAGAACTGAAAACTTGTTTCACTTCACTTTCGGCAGCTGAGGAAAGCTTGGGTAGCAGGCAAGATCTAAAACCCAGTCTGCTAGCTTCAGCAATCCTTCTCTCTATCTGTGAAATTCCCCGGAGTTCTCCATTCAGCCCTGCTTCACCTATAACAACGAGACCGGGAATTGGCTTACGCCCACTAAAACTGGAGGCAATAGCCAGGGCGATCCCGAGGTCAATCGCCGGTTCATTGAGCCTCAAACCGCCGGTGACATTGACTATGATATCTTGGTTAAAAAGCTTCAAATTAGCATGTTTGCTGAGCACGGCACTTATCATCAGCAGTCGGTTGAAATCTACACCATTGGCGATGCGTTTTGGTGGGGTAAAGTTATTGGGAGTAGTCAAAGCCTGAATCTCTACTAAGAAGGGGCGACTTCCCTTGAGAGTTGGCACCACGGCTGAGCCAATAGTACCTTCTCTGTGTGCTGATATAAAAACTTGCGAGGGATTATCCACTTCTGTAAGTCCACTGCTCTTCATCTCGAATATTCCTATCTCATTGGTGGAACCGAAACGATTTTTGACACTGCGCAGCAAGCGATAATTGCTAAATGGCTCACCTTCGAAATAAAGTACTACATCAACAATGTGTTCCAGCGTCCCCGGCCCCGCAATTGCTCCCTCCTTGGTCACATGTCCTGTAATTATAATAGGCACATTACTTTGTTTTGCCCACTGCTCCAGTCTCAGGGTACACTCCCGAACTTGGGCAATGCTTCCTGGTGTTCCCACTGAGTCTTCAAGATACATGGTCTGAATGGAATCGATAACCACTAATGTAGGCGAAAGAGAAGGCAGGCATTCCAATATTGCATCCAGATTGGACTCGGAAAGAAAATATATGCCCTTTCCTTCAATGCTGAGGCGCTCAGCTCTGAGTTTGATTTGGTTAACAGATTCCTCGCCAGAAACGTAGGCGATAACCCCATTATTCCCAGCTGCTTGGGCCGAAGCCTGGAGTAGAAGTGTGGATTTCCCTATCCCTGGCTCTCCTCCAATGAGTACTAGAGAGCCAGGAACCAAGCCACCTCCGAGGGATCGGTTCAACTCAGCAAAGCCGAGGTGTATGCGAGAGAAAATATTCTTTGCTACCTGAGAAAGCTCTAGGGGTTTGTTTCCCGTAGCATATTGCCGTTTGGGTGGGGATAAAGCAACTGGTATTTCTACAAAGCTATTCCAGGTTTGGCACTCAGGACACCGTCCCAACCATTTAGAACTCTCCTTGCCGCATTGCTGACAAACGAAAATAGTTTTTGTTTTAGACACCTAGCATTCGCCGCCACTTAGCTCATTCCCAGTCTTGACGGTACACAGTGGTGCAATCATTGCTGCTTATCTCGCCTCTTTAACTAACGGTCTCATTAGAATTTCCTCTCCCTTGCGGTCCACTACTACCGTATCCCCAGGTGAGAATTCACCTCGCAGTAAAGTCTCGGATAGCGGGTCTTCAACTAAATCCTGAATGACACGACGCAAAGGGCGAGCTCCGAAGACAGGGTCATAACCTTTGCTGCCAAGCAAGTCTTTAGCTTCTGAAGTGATTTCTAAGGTGATGTCCTTCTCTTTTAATGAACTTGTCACCTGTTTGAGCATTAAATCGACAATCTGGCGTATGTGGTCTTTATTTAAAGCATGGAATACGACAGTGGCATCAACGCGATTAAGAAACTCGGGACGGAAAGTTTTCTTCAATTCCCCCAGCACTTTCTCTTTCATGCTGTCATATTCAATTTGTCTTTTTTCTCCACCCTCGATGTGAGTGGCAAACCCGATGCTCATATCCTGTTTGATGAGTTCAGCGCCAACATTACTGGTCATGATGATAATGCTATTGCGAAAATCAACGCGCCGCCCTTTAGCATCAGTTAGATGACCATCATCAAAAATCTGGAGCAGTATATTAAATACGTCGGGATGAGCCTTTTCGATCTCGTCAAGGAGGATGGTGCAGTAAGACTTACGTCTTACGGCTTCGGTTAATTGACCACCTTCTTCATAACCGATATAGCCCGGCGGTGCTCCCACCAGGCGTGCCACAGTGTGGCGTTCCATGAATTCTGACATATCAAGTCTGATCAAAGTATCTTCGCTACCAAACATAAACTCGGCTAAAGCCCTGACCAATTCAGTCTTCCCCACACCAGTGGGCCCCAAAAATATGAAAGCGCCGATCGGATGCCGGGGGTCTTTTAGGCCCGCTCGAGCTCTTCTTACCGCCTTAGCCACAGTGGTTATCGCTTCATCCTGCCCGATGATGCGGCGGTGTAAAACTTCCTCCATTTGTAGCAGGCGGCTGGTTTCATCGGTAGTCAATCTTGACAGTGGTATGCCTGTCCACATATTAACTACCTCAGCAATATCTTCTGCGGTAACTGTAGGTTTACCCTCTTCCTGTTTAACTTGCCATTCTTTCTCCATGTTCTTGGTTTTGTCCATTAGCTGAAGTTCGCGCTCGTGCAATTCGGCGGCATACTCATATTGCTGGCTTGCCATGGCAGCTTCTTTTTCCTTGCGCAGACTCTCGAGGGCTCGTCTTGCTTCAGCTAAGCCCATAGGTGGGCTACCACGTTTGATGCGCACTCGAGAACTAGCTTCATCTATGAGATCAATGGCTTTGTCAGGTAGAAAACGGTCTGGTATATATCTGGCAGCCAGCGAGGAAGCTGGCTGCAAAGCTTCCTCGCTTATAACCAGGTGGTGAAATTCTTCATACCTGTGTTTAATACCACGCAAAATATCTAAGGTTTCTTCGATGGTGGGCTCAGCTACCAAGACAGGCTGAAATCGCCTCTCTAAAGCCGGGTCCTTTTCTATATATTTGCGGTAGTCATCCAGAGTGGTAGCACCAATACATTGAAGCTCACCACGTGACAACGACGGTTTCAATATGTTAGCGGCGTCAACTGCACCTTCAGCAGCTCCGGCACCCACTATGGTTTGCATCTCATCAATGAAGAGTATGCAGTTACCCGCATTTTTCCCCTCCTCAATAACTTTCTTTAATCTCTCTTCGAATTCACCGCGATATTTTGTCCCGGCCACAAGGGCACCTATATCCAAGGCAATTATTCTTTTGCCCTGCAGTATCTCAGGAACCTCTCCATTTACTATGCGCTGAGCTAGTCCCTCAACAATAGCCGTTTTGCCCACGCCTGGTTCACCTATAAGCGCGGGATTATTCTTCGTGCGGCGGCTTAGTATCTGAGTGATCCTTTCAATTTCCTTGGCACGTCCGATAATAGGGTCGAGCTTATCGGCTTTTGCTAGAGCGGTTAAATCTGTCCCGATCTGGTCTAAAATCGGCGTGCGTGTAGTTGGTCGACTCGATGCATGAGTATGCACGGATTCCTGTCGGGAAACACGAATTACTTCATCACGTGCCCGCTCCAGTGTGATACCCAAACTTTCTAAAACATTGCAAGCTACGCCATGCCCTTCACGTAACAATCCGAGTAAAAGATGCTCACTGCCTATATGACTGGAATTGAGGCGACGTGCTTCATCAACAGCAAGTTCGATAGCCTTTTTTGCTCCGGGAGCGAGGTCAATGTCGCCACTAGCGCCTCGCCTTTCGCCTTTCCCGGTAACAAATTCTATAGCGGCCTGTACCTTGTTCAACGAGATGCCTAAATTATTCAAGACCTTAATTGCTATTCCTGATTCCTCTGCCACTAGCCCCAGTAATATATGCTCGGTGTCAATGTAAGCATGCCCCAGACGTTGCGCTTCTCCTTGAGCGCGTGTCAGCGTCCTCCGTGCTCCTTCCGAAAATCTCTCAAATCCAGCAGCCATATCGCTATTACTTCGGCACGTTCAATCGGCCGTCAAAAAATTTGCTTCTTAAGAAAGTATAAGATATACTCTTTCCCTAGTCAACAAATCTTTGGTTATAGTTAGCGATGCTAACCTGTCATTATGGATAGAGTCAAGAACCTAAACCTCTTGTTGTCGCTCAAATGATGAACGACCTTCCTTAAGCCATACGCCTTGAAAGAAATAAAATACTTATAATATTGTAATACAAGTTTAAGGTAATGCGAGTCAGCGGTGGTGAAGTAAAAGGAGTTCAGTTAAGAACTCCTCCTAGATATTTAACTCGGCCTACCACTAATGTGATAAGGCAGGCGATTTTCTCCATTCTGGAGAATAGTGCTAATAGTTGGACACGGGTTTTGGATCTATATGCTGGCAGTGGTGCTCTGGGAATTGAAGCCCTAAGCCGCGAGGCAAGCTGGGTTGATTTTGTAGACCAAAAAAAGAAGTGCTGTGATATTATTAAGTATAACTTGCAAAAAACAGGGAATTTGCACAAAGCTCATATTTATTGCTGCGCTGTAGATAAGGCGATTGCCTTCCTCGTTAACAGTTATGATATAGTTTTTATAGATCCACCTTATGCTGATTTTTCTGCAAGTTCATTGGTAAAACTAGCCAGGTCAAGGGTAGTAGGAAGGGATTCTACCATTGTGATTTGTCATGCTAAGCGTTTTCCTCTGAAAGATGACTATGATGGATTGCACTTGATCAAACAACGCTATTATGGTGATACTTCCATTTCTATGTACCAGAAGGAGAGTTAAATATGATAGTAGGAGTTTATCCGGGCACTTTTGATCCCATCACTTATGGACACCTTGATATCATTAAGCGAGCATTAGTGTTATATGACAAGTTAATCATTGGAGTCTATGAAAATCCGAGTAAAAAACCACTTTTCTCGGTAGAAGAGCGGGTAGAATTAATCGAAAAAACGATAGTCGATTTACCAAATGTTCAGGTTGAGCCCTTTCGTGGGCTTCTTGTAAATTTTGTGCGCCAGGTGGGTGGCAAAGTCATGCTTCGTGGGCTAAGAGCTCTCTCAGATTTCGAGCGTGAATTTGAAATGGCGCTGATGAACAAAAAACTGGCACCTGATATTGAGCTAGTTTGTTTGATGACAAGCTCTCAATATCAGTTCCTCAGCTCCACTTTGATTAAGGAAGTTGCTATGCTGGAAGGTTGCCTTGAAGACTTAGTTCCCGAGCATGTTGCTGTGGCTCTAAAGAACAAGGTTTCTAGTCGTCTTACTCAGCTTTAGGGTTAGATATTGAGCTCACCGTATGCAAATTTAAGGAGGTGTTAGAAATGGCATATAAAATTACTGATGAGTGCATAAGTTGCGGGGCTTGCGAACCAGAGTGTAAAAATCACGCTATAATTGAGGGGGAAACTGTTTATGTTATTGCTCCTGATAAGTGCACTGAATGCGTGGGCTGGTTTGAATCCGCAAAATGCGTTGAGGTTTGCCCCGTGGATTGTTGCATTCTAGACCCCGATTATGAAGAAACGCGGGAGCAACTTCTGAAAAAGTGGCATAAGTTACACCCGGGTGAAACACCATCAGTTACCTAGGGGCGAAAAGTAATTTGCCATAGCTTGGTATATTTTTTAGTTGCTTCCAGAGCGATTGATCGCTATAGGATCTTATAGCAACATAACAGCCGCCGCATTGATTATTTTGGGAAAAATCTCTGATCATCTCCTTTTGACTGGAATATTTCTTCCGGTGATGTGAACAGGGGACAAAGCTACCATCGGGCATTACGACGAAAAATCTCTTACCCGCCTGGCAATTTGCTATATATCCCTGTCTAAAGAACTTTAGCGTGTTTAATAACACCGTTCTGGAGTTAGATATATGCCTGTTTTGCTTTTTAAGTTCTATAAGCTCGTTGATATTCTGCTCTAACAACTCAAGCTCCTCTTTAGTATCAATACAGTAGTTCTCATCGCCTGTTCGCAGCGCAGTGTATGCACTGTAAGATATAGAAACGCCCCAATCCTTAGCTTTTTGCGCCAGAGATAAGATATCTCTTGAATTTGCTCTCGTTATTGCTGAGTTCAGGGTAATATTATGATGGTCGAACTGCACCAGCCTGGGAATTGTTTCGTTAAGGTGTTCGAATAGCCCGCGGTGTTGTCGGAACTCATCATGTCGCTCATCGGGGAAATCTAACGAGACTGAAAATTGATTTACTCCAGCTTCATGCAGTTCCAAGTAATTGCTTTCATTTAACAGTACCCCATTGGTGACAAATATCACATATGGTAATCCACCTGGTTGTTTTATAGCCCGGACTATGTCCACTATGTCTCTACGCAAAAGTGGCTCACCACCGGAGATTTGTACCACTGGTGGATTCAGAAGTCGGGTCAGTCTACCATACTCGTCCGGTCGAAGCTGTTTTTCATTCCTCCTTATGCCACCAAGATCGCAATGGTGGCAGTTACAATTACAAGAGAGCGTTACTTCGAAAGAGACGACTAAAGGATGATGGGTTATGTAGTTGCCAATTCCCTTTGCAGCGAGTTTAATTCCTTGCCAAGGAGAAAAATTGCTCATTCCTCAACCAGATTTTATTCTGGTGCTGCTTTCCTTTCATCAGGTGGTAGGGCAAGGAATTTGGCCTTGTTATAAGCGGCGGCAACAGCCTCCAGTATGCTGGAGCGAAAAGCTCCTTTCTCTATCTGGAGGAGAGCTGCTGCTGTGGTGCCTCCCGGTGATGTAACCATATTCCTCAATTCAGCGGGGTGTTTGCCCATTTTGGGGATAGCCTGAGCAGAACCAAGTACAGTTTGTACTACCAACTTCTCAGCGATATTTCTTGGTAGGCCAATGTGCACACCGGCATCAACCAGAGTCTCCATGAAAAGGAAGACATAAGCCGGGCCACTGCCGCTTAAAGCGGTTGCCATATCCAAATATTTCTCATCAGTAACATAAATTTCCTCACCTGAAGAACTGAATATGGATTGAGCTATCGTTTTCTGCTCTTGGTTCACTTTGGTAGTTGCTGTCCATACCGTTATTCCTTTACCGATTTGTGCTGGCATATTGGGCATGGCTCGAATTACAGCCATATGATTTAATCCCTGGGATAAGCTGGACAAACTGGCACCGGCTACTATAGATAATACGAGCTGCCCAGGAAGAACCTTTATACTTTTCAACACTTGAGGCAAGTCTTGAGGTTTCACTGCCAGAATGATCAAATCAGCATCCTTTGCGGCCTTCTTATTATCGGTTAAAGTCCTAACCTTGTATTCCTTATTTAGCCACTCAACTCGAGAAGCACTGATGTCACTGACTGTTATATCTTGTGGATCAGCTATCCTTNCAGCGAGGAGAGACCTGATCATTGCCTCCCCCATGGTTCCACCACCGATAAAAGCTATTCTCATTTCACTACAATATTTATTACCCGCTTGGGAANATANATAAGCTTGAGGAGATTCTTACCCTCAGTGTATCTGTTGACGCGCTGCCGCTCCAGCGCCATTTTTTTGGCCTCCTCTTCGCTTATGGAAGCAGGCACAAGCANTTTATCCCTTAATTTACCATTTATCTGGATTGCTAGAGTAATCTCTTCTTCTGTGGCCAGCTGCTCATCGAACTTCGGCCACGATTGGTTATGAAGGCTATAAGAACGTCCTATCGTAGCCCATAGCTCTTCACTAATATGAGGGGCGGTAGGTGCCAGGAGAAGCAAAAGGCGAGCGATGGCTTCTTGCCAGAGCTCTTGTGAGATATTTCTTGCTTCCTGAACTTTGGATAGATAATTGGTAAATTCCATAAGACGGGCAAGCATGGTGTTGAAACGGAAGTTTTCTAAATCTGCACTCACTCTTTTAATCGTCCTATGTATAATATGGCGAAGTTCTTTTTCTGCATCAGCCTCGACAGTCTGACTGACATATCCTGTGTTTATCAAATTCCATATTCTGTTTAACCACCGACTTATGCCTATGATACCTCTATCACTCCATTCACCACCCAATTCCCATGGTCCAATGAACGTGAGATAGGCACGTACAGTGTCAGCTCCCAGCTTGGACACATATTCATCTGGAGCAATTACATTGCCCTTTGATTTGCTCATCTTTCCACCACTGTAAACAATGGTGCCCTGGTTAAAGAGGCGAGTAAATGGCTCATCAAAATCAACTAGCCCCATACCCCGCAATGCTTTGATGAAAAAGCGTGCATAAAATAGGTGCATGACAGCATGTTCAGCACCGCCGGTGTATAAATCTACCGGGAGCCAGCGCTTCACCTTTTCGGCATCAAAAGGAGCATCATCTGTTTTGGGACTGGTGTAGCGCAAGAAGTACCAAGATGAACACATAAAGGTATCCATGGTGTCGGTTTCCCTTCGCGCTGGTCCCGAGCACCGCGGACAGGTAGTGTTGACAAATTCAGGGCAATATTTCAGGGGTGATTCTCCTGTGGGCTTAAATTCAGCATCGGGAGGAAGCAAAACAGGCAGGTCTTTCTCAGGCACAGGAACTATGCCGCATTCATCACAATAGATTATGGGTATTGGCGCGCCCCAATACCGCTGCCGGGAGACAAGCCAATCACGAAGGTGATAGGTAACAGCACGCTTTCCCCAGCCTCTTTCCTCAAGCAAGTTGCAGATTGCTTCATATCCTTGCTTACTTGATAACCCAGTGAATTGCCCTGAGTTGATCATTACACCTGGATCAGTATATGCTTGGGACAATTCGTCATCTATCCCTTCCTGGGGAGCGATAACTGGGCGAATGTGGAGATGGAACTTCCTGGCAAAATCAAAATCCCGCTCATCATGAGCAGGAACTCCCATTACGGCACCAGTGCCGTAAGACGGCAATACATAATCTGTAATCCAAATAGGCACCTCCTCCCCGTTTAATCTGTTGATGACATAGCTTCCTGAAAAGGCTCCCGTTTTCTCTCTATCTATGGCAGTTCTCATGTACTCAGCCTGCCGCTGGCACCAATTCACATATTTTTCTACCTCAGCTCTATGCTCTGGTGTAGTTAATTGTGGGACTAGAGGATGTTCTGCTGCCAGAAGAAGAAAGGTGACTCCAAAGATAGTATCAGGTCGGGTGGTAAACACTTTTATCTCTTTTTGCTCTGATCCGGCATGCTCAAGTGCGAAAGATATTTCAGCCCCTTCACTCTTACCAATCCATCTTTTTTGCATTACCTTGATTGGCTCTGGCCAGTCGATTTTGCTATGGTCGAGTAGTTCATCGGCATATTTTGTAATTCTGAAGAACCACTGTTCTAAATCTTTTTTGGTGACGGCAGTGCCACAGCGCTCACAAAATCCCTCTGCCACTACTTGTTCATTAGCCAACACTGTTTGGCATTTGGGGCACCAGTTAACTGGTGCCTTGGTACGGTAAGCCAAGCCAGCATGATAAAACCTCAGGAAAAACCATTGTGTCCATTTATAATACTCGGGCAGACAGCTGATCACTTCGCGGTTCCAATCATAGATTGCCCCCATACTTTTGAGCTGGCGGCGCATATTTTCTATGTTTCTCATCGTCCATTCATAAGGATGGATTCCATGGCTGATGGCTGCGTTTTCTGCAGGCAATCCAAAGGCATCAAAGCCCATGGGATGCAGCACGTTGTAACCTTGCATCCTCTTGAATCTGGCATAAATGTCTGAAGGTGCCATAGCGTACCAATGTCCAATGTGAAGGTCTCCCGAAGTGTAGGGAAACATAGTCAAAGCATAAAAATTTTGGTGTTTAGGATCTTCCTTTACTCTGTAAAGCTGGTCGGCTGACCACCTTTCCTGCCATTTTTTCTCAATTTGCTGTGGATTGTATCTGGGAGCCATATCAGCAGAAAGTTTAACTTAATCCCAAATAAATTAAAAGCTTACCATTCTCTCAGGAGGCGTAAGGGTGTGGAAACTGATTTCTCTCGAGTTGGTGTTTAAAAGATAACCCCCGCTGCCTCTCTCGGTTTAGAAAAAGGCCACGGGGGCGAGCACATCTCGTGGAATCTTTAGAGAAAGTGTGAATACTTAAGCTTTTCCGATTCTGAATACTTTGGTGCCGCAAACTGGACACACACCCTGTACTGCCGGCCTGCCATTCTTAAGTGTAATCTGTCGTGGGTTTTTAATTTCTCTCTTCTGCCTACATTTCATACAATACGCTGTGGCCATTATTCCCTCCTTCCAGCTTCATTTATCCTTATTGTTACTACATGGATGGTGTATTTGTCAATACCTTTTATCTTTTTTTTGGATTTTTTATTTCTTCTTCTCTTGATTTGTTATAAAATATTGTTTTAATTGAACCAGAGGGTATCGATGTTCTTCTAGCTGGATATAAATTAGGAGGCGAAACAATGAAGTTTGTGAGATGGTTTGAAGACATTAAAGCAAAGGATGTAGCCTTGGTGGGGGGTAAAAATGCATCGCTTGGCGAAATGATAACGAATTTGAATAAGAAAGGTGTGAATGTTCCTTCCGGATTTGCTGTTACTGCTGGAGCATATAAGTATATGATAGAGAAAGCGGCTCTGGGCTCAAAAATTAGAGACACTTTGGTGGATTTGGATACACATGATATGGAAAATTTATCGAAGAAGGGAGAAAAGATAAGAGATCTGATAAGAAATGCGCCTTGTCCTGAAGAGGTGGAAGAAGAAATCAGAATTAGCTATCGTGAGATGGAAAAGAGATATGGCGGAAATGTTGATGTTGCTGTGAGAAGCAGCGCAACTGCGGAAGATCTGCCTACAGCTTCATTTGCGGGACAACAGGAAACTTATTTGAATATCCGTGGTGAAGATGAGTTAGTAAAAAAGGTTATGGAATGCTTTGCATCTTTATTCACAAACAGGGCAATATCCTATCGAGTGGATAAAGGATTTGATCATTTAAGCGTTTATCTCTCTGTAGGAGTGCAAAAGATGGTTCGCTCTGATTTAGCCTGTTCTGGTGTTATCTTTTCCATAGATACTGAATCGGGTTTCAAGGATGTGGTTTATATAACCGGTGCCTATGGGCTGGGAGAGAATGTTGTACAGGGAATTGTGAATCCAGACCAGTTCTATGTTTTTAAACCTACTTTGAAGAAGGGGTTCAGATCGGTTGTGGAAAAGACGGTGGGAACCAAGGCAAAGAGATTGGTTTATAGGAAAGCTGGTCTGGGAACAGAGCAGAAAATGGTCAAAGCAGNGGAGTGTAGAAGATTCGTATTGAGCGATGACGAGGTTCTTACACTGGCAAGATGGGCTTGTATCATAGANGATCATTATGGAACACCCATGGATATTGAGTGGGCTAAGGATGGAATAACTCAGGAACTTTTTATAGTTCAAGCTAGACCGGAGACAGTACATTCACAAGCTAAGCTCGCCCGGCTCAAAACCTATGTACTTGAGGAGGAGGGGAATTTGTTGCTTAAGGGGGAGGCGGTGGGCACAAAGATAGGCTCTGGTGAAGTGAATACCATCGGGGACAGCGGTGCGATTCGAGAATTCAAGAGCGGTCAGGTTTTGGTTACTGATATGACAGACCCTGACTGGGAACCTATAATGAAAATTGCCGGTGCGATAATTACCAACAAAGGGGGGAGAACTTGCCACGCAGCCATAGTTAGCCGCGAACTTGGGGTGCCTTGTGTAATTGGTAGTGGTACTGCAACGGAAGTTCTGAAGGATGTTAAGGAAGTCACGGTGGATTGTTCGCAAGGTGAAGGTAGAATATATGCCGGTAAATTAAAATACAGGATTGATGAGGTAGCGTTAGATACACTTCCGAGATCGCGCACCAAGGTGATGATGAACTTTGGTATTCCTGGTGGTGCCTTTATTCAAGGTCAAATCCCCAATGATGGCGTGGGTTTAGCCAGAGAAGAGTTCATCATCAATTCCTATATCGGCATACATCCAATGGCACTGATAGGATACGATACACTGAAGGCGGCTGCAGAGGGAGATACGAAGGTAGCCAAACTGATTAAAGTGATAGATGAGAGAAGTGCATTGTATCAAGATAAAGCGCAGTTCTTCGTCGACAATCTAGCAATGGGGATAGCGAAGATAGCGGCAGGGTTTTATCCCGGTGATGTTATCGTTCGGTTTTCTGATTTCAAGACAAATGAGTATGCCAATTTGATTGGTGGATATCTGTATGAGCCAGAAGAAAGTAATCCCATGATAGGTTGGAGAGGTGCATCTCGTTACTATGATGAAAGCTTCAAGCCTGCATTTGGTTTAGAATGCAAAGCGATAAGAAAAGTGAGGGATGAGATAGGGTTGACGAATGTGAAGGTGATGGTTCCTTTTTGCAGGACACCGGAAGAAGGTAGACAAGTAATAAAGGCAATGGCTGATTTTGGCCTCAAACAGGGAGAGAATGGATTGGAAGTGTATGTGATGTGCGAAATTCCATCAAATGTGATTTTAGCGGAAGAATTTGCAGATGTATTTGATGGGTTCAGTATCGGGTCAAACGACTTAACGCAATTGACGCTTGGTTTAGACAGGGATTCTGGCCTTGTTGCGCACATCTTCGATGAAAGAAATGAGGCAGTGAAATGGCTGGTGAACCATGTTATAAAGGCTGCACATCGTCATAAACCAAGGCGCAAGATAGGGATATGTGGTCAGGCTCCGAGCGATTTCCCTGAATTTGCGGAATTTCTCGTTGAGTGTGGGATAGATTCGATGTCTTTGAACCCGGATGTTGTGCTGTCAACAAGGTTACATGTAGCGAATGTGGAAAAACGGATAAAAGCTAAGAGGCAAAAAATTAGTGGGGTAGTATGATATTTATCTAAAAAGCGTGCTATGAGCTAAATCGAGGATCCTAGCTTAACGCGCTGTAAAGATGATGACTGCATGGTTGGTGAGCTTAATGTACGTGAGAAGTAGCAGCGACAACTTGTTTTCAACGTGACCTTGAGTGTATTACTTATTCTAAAGCTTCCCTTTGGCTGAAACATAGGATGCAGATTTTCGTTGTCTCTTTGAGTGATCACTGTGTCACCAGACTTACCCGCACACTATCATGGTGCCTTCAAACATAACGAGCAAAGCTTGCAAGTAATTGATTTATTAAAAAAAGGAGAGAAGGGCTAGATCTTATCTGAGAATGTCAAGTAGAAAGATAACAAGCATGGTAGCTTATCTTAAGTCGATGTTGAACATCCATAGTTGGTGATTATATTTCTGGTATGACTGACCAGTATGCATTGCGATTGCCTGGAGAAATATCTTTATGAGCATAATCTCTGAAGTAAAACAAAGAACAGATATTGTGGAACTTGTCGCGCAGTATGTCCCCTTGCAGAAGGCGGGGCGCAATTATAAAGCTTTGTGCCCCTTCCATAATGAGAAAACTCCTTCGTTTTTCATTTTCCCTGAGCAGCAGACCTGGCATTGCTTTGGTGCCTGCGGCACTGGCGGTGACGTTTTCTCTTTCCTTATGAAGAAAGAAGGAATTGATTTTGGTCAAGCTCTCCGTATCTTGGCACAAAAGGCTGGTGTAGCTTTGAATCCTGAGAGGGCAGATAAGGCTGAGGACAAAGAAAAGGAGAAATTAGTTCAGGTTAATGAAGCAGTAACCGGATATTATCATTCCTTGTTGTTAGATAGTAGAGAAGGTGAGATAGCCAGAAGATATCTGGCCAAGAGGGGAATTAGTGGAGAAACCATAGAAAAATTTCGCCTCGGCTTCAGTCTCAATAATCGCGAAGCGGCTAAGCAATATTTAATGAATAAAGGGTATGAAGAAAAGGATCTAGTCAAAGTTGGCTTAATAATAGAAAAGGAGGGCGGAAATAGCTACGATCGCTTCTATAATCGGCTGATGTTTCCTATCTGCGATATCCGGGGACGGGTTATCGGATTTGGTGCTAGGGTTTTGGATAATTCCTTACCTAAATATATCAACTCCCCCCAAACAGCAATCTTTGATAAGAGCACTAGCTTGTATGGCATTGACAGGGCCATATCCATGGTTAGAGAGAAGCACTCCATAATAATTGTGGAGGGCTATATGGATGTTCTCCCGCTTCACCAACATGGCTGGCAAAATGTGGTAGCCTCAATGGGGACGTCCTTAACCATAAAACAGGTCGATGTTCTCAAAAGATTAACTAAAAATATCACTTTAGCCCTTGATGCTGATATAGCAGGGAAGGAAGCTACCTTGCGTGATGGAGGGGTATTATCTAATTTGGAGACGGTTGTTTATTCCTTAAATCCAGATAAAAAACTAGTACCGGCACCAGGGTGGATATTATCTGGATTAGTTGAGAGTGAAAACATCCTTGATGCTGAAATAAAGGTCATTCCCTTACCGCCGGGCAAAGACCCTGATGAAGTGATAAGCGAAAATCCCGTCCTGTGGCAAAATTTGGTAAAGCAAGCTCTTCCCATAGTGGATTTTGCCTTTGATGTTGTGGTAAACAAAATAGATGTTAATAAAGCTGCAGATAAATCTCTGGCCGTACAGAAGTTATTGCCCTTGATTGAGGGGATAAAGGATCCCTTCAGGCAAGCCCAGTATATTGAAAGGCTGGCAAAGGAGCTAAAGGTCAGTGAGTCTGACATCCGAGCGCATGTAAAGAAATCAAGGAATACCGGAAGGAGACGAAAAACCAATGCTGGCTCGGAGCAATCGCGCTTTTCTCGCCATCTTGTCTCCAGTGCTATTGAAGAATACTGCTTAGCGCTGCTATTCCAATATCCTGAACTTCGCCAGCTATCTCAAGAACTCGTGCCCGAATGCTTTCAGCACACCGAAAATCATGAGCTTTTTACTCGTTGGCAACATTGTTGTGATATCTCCCATCTTGAGAATGAGCTTGACGAAAGCCTATTAGAACATTTATACTATTTGTTGCATAAGGATTTTCCTCCTCCAGTATTGGAAAGTGACAAGGAACGCCAGCTTGTTTTTCGCGATTGTATCCTGCGTCTGCAAGAGAAGTTAGCCCGAACATTGGAAGAAGAGGGGGTAGATTCTAGTCAACAGCTTAAAGAAATTTTTCTCAGGAGGACAAAGAGAGTTAAATAATGGATTCAGTTGAGCGAGAAGATATAGAACAAGACGATGAGGAAACAGCGGAGCCCTCGAATGAGGAAACTGAAGATGGTGCAGCTCAAGAAGTATCTGTAGAAGATGCTACTGAGGTTATGCCAGGAGGAGGCGTGTCTCATGTAGCTCTAGATGACCGTGAGATAATTGATGATCCTACTCGCATGTATCTTCAAGAAATTGGCAAGGTACCACTCCTTACAGCTAAGGAAGAGGTAACGATATCCCGTAAAATAGAGCATGGCAGATACTTAGAAAAAATCGAAGAGACGTATTTCAGGAAATATAAGAGGCTCCCCTCTGCGGTTGAGATAGCTATTCACTTAATTTCTCAGCTACCCAAGCATTATCCTGCTATCCAAACTATCCAAGAATGTCTGCATATTGGTACAGCTTATGATGTGGTAGAAGCAATCACAAATCCTAAATTTCGCTCTGCTGTGGATGGCGTCATGGACCTAGTATTGGTGAACGCTATCAGCCAAAATATGGGGAAAGAGGTAGCTGTGGTGCAGGAAACCATAGTGAGTATTTCTTTAAACTGTTGTCTTATACCTCCAGAGCTACTCTCTCTAGTTGGTAAGAATACTTCATGGCAGGGAATAAAAGCTCTACTGACCAACGATGAATTTCTGTTGCAACTTAATTCCCATGAAGGTGAGTTAAAAGACTATTTTAAGAATGTGAGGCGTGAAGCAAAGACTGCCGAGCAGAAAGTTATTGAAGCCAATCTACGCTTGGTGGTGAGCATAGCCAAAAAATACATTGGCCATGGCATGTCTTTCCTTGACCTTATTCAGGAAGGAAATATTGGGCTTATACGAGCGGTAGATAAGTTTCAGTATCGGAAAGGTTACAAATTCAGTACCTATGCTACATGGTGGATCAGACAAGGAATCACTCGTGCTATAGCTGATCAATCTCGCACCATACGCATTCCAGTGCACATGGTAGAGACAATTAATAAGCTGCTGCGAGCAATGCGACAGCTGACTCAAGAACTGGGGCGTGAGCCAAGTTATGAGGAAATCGGGAGTCGCCTAGATATAAGTTCAGAGAGAGTAGAAGAAATTCTCGATCTGTTCTACCACGAACCTGTATCCTTGGAGACGCCAGTTGGCGAAGATGAAGACAGCCGCTTAGGTGACTTTGTTGAAGACCGAGCCAGTTTGGCACCAGTTGAAGCCACCTCGCAACAGTTGGTGAGAGAACAAATAGACAGAGTCCTTGATGAACTTACTGAGCGGGAGAAAAAAGTATTACAGCTTAGATTCGGTCTCAAAGATGGGCATACCCGAACATTAGAAGAGGTAGGGAACGAATTTAATGTGACTCGGGAAAGAATAAGACAAATTGAAGGCAAAGCTTTACGCAAGCTACGCCACCCTACTCATAGCCGCAAACTCAGGAGTTATTTGGATTGAGGCCAATTAGCCATAAATGCATTTGGTATGTTCTTGGGTAATTTGCCTCGTGCTAGTGACTTAGTCAATTTCTCTAGCTGATAAAATTGGTTGAGGAGCTGGTTGACATCTTGGGGCGTGGTGCCGCTACCACGGGCAATGCGCCTGCGACGGCTGCCATTGATGATGTTTGGATTATGCCTCTCTTCATAAGTTGTGGATGAAATGATGGCCTCGACCTTTTTTAATCTTTTCTCACCTTCATCATTGGGCAGGTGAGGACTAATGCGGGATAAACCGGGCACCAATTCAACTAGTTGCCCCAAGGCACCCATCTTGTGAAGTTGGTGTATCTGGCTGAGAAGATCATCAAGGTCAAACCCTGCGCAGCGCACTTTTTTTTCTAAATTTTTGGCTTGCTTCTGGTCGAAGGTCTTTTCGGCGCGCTCGATGAGACTGAGCATATCTCCCATGCCCAGAATGCGAGAAGCCAAACGGTCAGGATAGAAAGATTCTAAGTCGCCTGCTTTCTCGCCGGTGCCCATGAACTTTATAGGTATCCCGCTGATAAATCTAATAGATAAGGCTGCTCCGCCTCTGGCATCGCCATCCATTTTTGTCAAGATGAGCCCGGTGATCCCGATCTGGCTGTGAAATTCCTGGGCTATCTTTACTGCTTCCTGTCCTGTCATGGCATCCACTGTGAGTAAAACCTCGGAAGGCTTTAGGGCAGATTTAATATCGGCTAGTTCTCTCATCATATCTTTATCAATATGCAGACGCCCTTGGGAATCGACAATTACCCAGGTTGCTGCCAGTTCCTTTGCTTTGGCAACAGCATGAAGGCAAATAGTTGTTGGCGTTACCGTGCCATCTTTATTTTGAGGCAAAGGCTCAGAATGTACAGGTATATTTTGTTGCTCAGCCAGCGCTCTCAGTTGTGCCACAGCAGCAGGCCGGCGAGTATCGGCAGCTACCAATAGTGGGCGCTGCCCTTTTTGTTTGAGATTGACAGCCAGTTTTACCACTGTGGTAGTTTTGCCAGATCCCTGCAGTCCTACTACTAAAGCGATGAAAGGAGGGTGATTAACTGAGACCAGGTCACTATGTTCCTTGCCCAAGATGGCAGTTAATTCCTGATTAACAATTTTAATGACTTGCTGGGCTGGTGTCAGGCTGTGCAATACTCCAGTGGCAAGAGTACGTTCTTTTACCTTGGCTAAGAACTCCTTGACTACCTTGAAATTGACATCTGCTTCCAGAAGTTCCAGCCGTACTTGGTGTAGAGCTTCATTAATATCTTCCTCGCCGAGCTTACCTTTGCCACCAAGTTTATCGAGAACCCTGGTTAACCTTTGAGTTAAAACTTCCAGCATGACCACAGCATTTTATTCCTAGCTCAACCCGGTAGTCAATTTTCCTTAGCGTGTTTGCCATTGAAATTAATATGGAAGTGGGATATTATGTGGGCTTAATGGAGCAGATTTGGGCACCCTGGCGCATAGAATACATTCGCAGGACTAACAAGGAGGATGGCTGTATTTTATGCCAGAAATCTCAAGAAAATTGTGATGAAACGAATTTTATCCTCTATCGTGGTCGAGACAACTTCGTGATATTGAACGTTTATCCTTATAATCCAGGGCACCTGATGGTGGCCCCCTACCGACATACTGCGGATTTAGCGGGTTTGACTGAGACTGAGGTAAAGGAACACTTTGATCTTATCAGGAAAAGCTTGAAAGTTATCCAAGAAGTGTTGAATCCAGCGGGATTTAATATTGGATTAAACCTGGGCAAAGCTGCTGGAGCTGGGATAGAAACGCATCTTCACACCCATATAGTACCGCGATGGGTAGGTGATACTAATTTTATGCCGGTGTTCTCTGAAGCTAGAGTTATATCAGAGGCTTTATCCGATACCTATAAAAAGCTGAAGGCTAAGATCAATTAACTGGTTATTCTGCCTGAGGATAAGAGCCGAGTATCTTGAGAAAAGTGGCTTCTTTTTGCAACTCACTAGTTGCTTGTTGACAGGCCTGCTCATTTATATGGGTCTCAAGGTCAACATAAAACATATATTCCCAGGGCTTACTTTTACTTGGTCTGGACTCCAATTTGGTTAAGTTTATGTTCTTGTTGGCAAAGATACCCAGGATGCGGTACAGTGCACCAGGGACATGCCTGGCAGCAAAAACGAGAGACGTTTTGTTTTTCCTGCCCTGCTTGGCCTTTTGTTTGGAAATGGCGAAAAACCTGGTGTAATTGTTGATGTTATTTTCAATTTTTGCTGCTAGGCTTTTCAAACCATAGATTTCAGCAGCTCTGCTGCTAGCTACCGCAGCGCATTTGCTCAGGTGTTTCTCTTTTATCATTCTGGCACTGCCGGCAGTATCATGGGCAGGTACAACCTCGGCATTTAATGTGCTCAGAAATTCATCACACTGAGCTAGAGCTTGGGGATGGGAATAAATCGTTATTATCTCAGCCAAATTTTCTCCAGGTAAGGCCATCAAGCAGTGGCTAATTCTGAGAATGACCTCAGCGCATATATTAAGGGGGTAAGCTAACAATAAGTCATACGCTTCATTAATGCTGCCTGCTTGGGAGTTCTCTATGGGAATTACACCAAAGTCAATTGTACTCTCTGAAGTGGCTTGGAAAACATCCTTGAGGTGGGTACAGGGGAAAAAGGCAACATCACCTCCGAAGAGTTTTATAGCAGCATCTTCGCTGAAAGCACCTCTATCCCCTTGGAAAGCTACTTTAATCATGAACATGTAGTATAATTCAATTGACTCTGTTTTCCTACCAGAAGTTATCTTTGCCAGATGCGGGGTGAAAATATCATGAAAACCGTGAATAACTCTAGCCTGCCCAACCACATGCAGATAATTAAAATGCTTTTTGCCGACCCGGGAAGCCAGGCATAATTCAAAGTAGGCCCTACTCCAGCCAAGCCAGGTCCCACATTCCCTAAAGTAGCAGCTACTGCGGAAAGTGATGTTTCTAAATCAAGCCCCAAAAAACCAAGTATTATGGAGGCTACAGCTGCTACAAGGAGATAAAAGAAAAGAAAAGATATTATGCCGCGCATTACTTCCTCTGACAGAGGTTTCTGGTTATATTTTGCTTGAATTACAGCTTTGGGGGAGATTGCTTTCCTCATCATCACCTTGCTGTGTTTCAGCAAGGCTAAAGCCCGCACCACTTTTATTGCTCCACCAGTTGAGCCACCACAGCCTCCGATGAACATCAAAACTAGAAGTACCATTCTGGCACCAGAGTGCCAAATGCTAAAATTACACGTGGCAAAGCCCGTAGTGGTCATGATTGAAATCGCCTGAAAGAGGCTATCTCTATATGAGCCGAGACCCTGAGAGAAAGTTAATAACGCAGTGGCCGCCACTAAAAGAATTATGTAGAGCCTGAGTTCCTCATCTTTGAGTATCTTGAGCTTTCCCTTTAAAACTTGATAATGAATTACAAAGTTTGTGCCTGCCAAGAACATGAAGGCCATGATGATATACTCGGCTGAAGGATTGGCATAAGCTGCGATGCTTGCTGTAGTAGGAGTGAAGCCACCAGTGGGGATAGTGCAGAGAGAGATACAAATTGAGTCGAAGAAAGGGAGCTTGGCCAGGAAATAGAGGAATATCGTTTCAATTCCGGTGAAAGCGATATAAATCACCCAAAGAAATCTCGCCGTTGCTCTAACTCTGGGGCGGAACTTTTCAGGCAAGGGTCCGGGGAACTCCCGTTCAAAAAGCTGAGAGCCTCCTACCCCTAATTTAGGTAAAATGGCGATAAATAGCATGATCACTCCCATGCCACCCAGCCATTGGGTAAGACTGCGCCACAAAAGTGCACTTTTTGGGAATTCCTCTATTCCCCCGAGGATAGTAGCTCCAGTAGTAGTAAAACCAGACATGGACTCAAAAAAAGCATTGACAAAAGTGCATCCCAGAAATAAATAAGGGAGTGTACCTAGGAGTGCCACAAAAAGCCAGGTGAAAGACACTATGGTGAATCCATCTGCGCGCTCTATTTCTCTGGTAGTTTTGAAGGTGAATTGGAGAATCAACCCCATGGCTAAGGTAACTAGTAGCGAATATAAGAAAATTTGCCAGTTCTCAGCATAATAAAAAGCCACGCCCAGGGGGATTAAATAAACTAAGGAGAAATATTTTAGAATGGAACCAACGATATGTAGGGTTAGCTTTACCCTTTGGTAAAACATTTATTGATAAAATCGGCTCCTTTCTTAGCAGATTCCTCATTTATAATAAGAGTTAGCCGATCCTTGGATTCTATTGTGATATCCTCCTCCACGTATTTTCCTCTTCGCTTCAACCAGAGGATTTTGACACCTTTGGGAATTTCCATTTCAGTGATTTTCTTACCGATGCACTTCATGTTCTCTTCAATTTCTATTTCGAATAGTTCTGAATTGTCAATAGCTACAAAATCCTTAACGTACGGTTGCAAAATCGTATGGTAGATATGTTTTGCCACCACGATGTCTGGTTTGACTTGGACATCGATCCCAGCCTCTTTGAAGGCTTCTGCGTGCACCGTATCATTCAGTATGGAAATGACTTTCTTCGCCCCGATTTCCTTACCTAGCATACATGCCATTAAATTATCCGAGTCATCATTGGTTAGAGCAATTAAAGCATTTGCACTCTTGACACCTGCCTCTTCCAAGACTGATCTTTTGGTGATATCTCCTTCTATCACCATTACATCGGAGGATTCTGCCATCTCAGCGCATTTTTCTTTATCTGCGTCTATGACCACTACATCTTGTCCCTCTTTGTGAAGAACCTCAGCCAAGCTTGTCCCAATGCTGCTTAAGCCTGCTATTACAAAATACATTTCCTTACACTCCTTAGGTATATACCTATCTCTTTTGTGTCGCTGAATATTTCAACAGACAGCGATTTTAGTTTGTCCCACAATTGTTGTCAACCCGTAACAGTTTTAATTTCTCCAGCCAAGCCGCTGATTTAATTTCCCTTTGTAAAAGATATTCTAGATAACCTTGCAGTACTTGTTCTAACTCTGAAGATAACTCAGGCTTTAATTTAACCCTTCTTGCAGTGTTGTAATCGCAACTTTCCCATAAACGAAGAGTCTTTAGAGCATCAACTGATAGCGGATGAGCTGTAGGTTCTGTTTGAGCACAGAGTGCACAGAGAATGCCACCTTGGCGGGGGCTAAAAGAATTGGTTACTGGCCTCAGGGGCGAACTACAGCTAACACACTGCTTTAGTTGAGGGCGATAGCCCAAATAATTGAGAAGATGAAGTTCAAAATAGCGTAAGGTAATTTCCTCACTGCCGTTCTCGTTTAACCTATGTAGCGTATCAAGCAATAGATTGAATAAAGAGCAACTGGCACTATTTTCCATGGTGAAAAGATCAACAAGCTCCAGAGTATAAAGGCCGCAGGAGGTGCGCCATAAATTGCCTTTCAACTCCAAGAAACCATCNATCATCTGACTTTGAGTGACAATATCAAGGGTGCGACCTNTGGCTATCAGTAACAAACTATGTGTCAGAGGCTCCACGTTGCCTCCCAATTTGCTTTTAGGGCGACAAGCTCCNCTGGCTATTGCCTTCAATTTNCCAAATTCAGGGGTATAAATAGTGAGGAGCTTGTCNAATTCTCCCAGCTTGGTTTGTTTGAGGATGATGGCCTGTGTTTGATAATTTCGAGGGGTGCTCATCTATAACTTATTCAAATTCTTGTCTGCCTTCAAGTGCCTGATTTAAGGTCATATCATCAGCGTATTCTAACTCGGCACCGAATGGCAACCCTCGGGCCAAATGGGTAATACGAATACCCAGTGGCGCGATAATATGCTGAAGATACAGAGCCGTGGTTTCGCCTTCTATATTGGGATTAGTAGCTATAATTACTTCCTTCACCGAGCCGCCTTGAAGGCGAGAGAGGAGCTCCTTTATCTTTAGTTCTTCAGCTGTTATTCCCTGTGCTGGGCTAATGGTTCCATGAAGCACATGGTAAAGGCCATTATATCGTCCTGTTCGCTCCAGGGGGTTGATATCAGAGGGTTTCTCTACCACACAGATGATAGAATGGTCACGCTTTTCATCTTGACAAACAGGACAGGGATCACGATCAGTGATGTTAAAACAAATTGAACAGAGCATTATCTTTTCTTTTAAGTCCACGATGGCCTCAGCTAAAGCTCTGGCTTCTTCATCTGAGCTACGCAGCAAATGATAGGCTAACCTCTGAGCGCCTTTGGGGCCAATCCCGGGCAATCTACTGAATTCTTTAACTAACCTAGCTACAGGCTCAGCAACAAATGACATCCCTTCTAAAATAACCCAGGCATATTGAGTCCGCCAGTCAGGCTGCTGAGGTGCTTGTTAGCCAGTTCCTGCGATTTGGCAACCGCTTCGTTAACGACAGTCATGACCAAATCCTGCAATAATTCTGCATCGCTGGCCTCGATCACCTCCGGGGATACTTCCACTGAACGAACTTTTTGGTGTCCATCCATTACTATTTTCACCGCACCGCCTCCACTGGTAGCTTCCACAGTAAGCTTATCGAGTTCTTCTTGGGCCTTGAGCAGCTTAGCTTGAAGTTGTTGTGCTTGACGTAAGATAGATTTATCCATCTCTCGTCCTTGTCTTGATAATGTTAGTCGGCAATTTTAGCTCCTATATCTATAGCAGCCTTTATCAATGGATTTTGCACCTTGGCCTGTGGTGAAGTTTTCTTTTTGTGCTCGATCAAAATACACTCTATCTTATAGGGTTGGCCAAAAACTTCTTTGAGTTTCTTCTCTATCAGATGCCGGTATTTAGCATTTTCTATCTTTTCTTTATGGAAAGAGTAATAGAAACCCAATACTAGTGTGCCATCCTTAAGCTCCATGGGCTTACAGGCGCTGCGCAGAAAAGCATCCAAGCTGCCGCTGGAGCCCTCACCTCGCAAAGAGTGAACGAAATCTTTCCATCGGCTGCACACATAGCTAAAATCTGGAGAAGCTTTCGTTTGCTCTGGCACTTCTTGGCCTTGATTCTCAAGTTTGTCTATCACGGATGAGGATTTGGTTTCCTTGGAAGATTCGGGTGATGCATGAGATTGCTCAAAAACTTCTGCGGTCTCCACAGACTCAGCAGCAGTCGCTTCTCCTGATTCAGTTGGAGAAGATAAAATACAATCTATCAGAGCTAACTCCAAAGGTAGTGAAGAGTAATTGTCAGTGCGGAATTCTATATTGGAGAAGGTCCTGGTTATCCGGAGCGAATAATCCAATGTGATAGTATTCACGAGCTTTCTCATTTCAGTTCTGTCTTCCTCGGTAATAGCTAGTGCCTCTTCACATCCTGACTTGGCTAGTAGTAATCCGCGCAGATATTCCACCAGTCCCAGATTGAATTGACGAAGGTCGAGGCCGTCATCATTTACAGCATTTATGATTTGCAAGCCAGCGGAAAGGTCTCGATTAACTACGTATTGTGCTAGTTGCTTGGCTCGCGAGTCACAACTACTTCCCAGCATGCTCTGAACTTGCCCGAAAACGATGTGGTTGCCATGGTAGGCTATTAGCTGTTGCAATATGTTTTCGGCATCACGCAAGCTTCCAGTAGCGGCATGAGCAATAAGCTCTAATGACCTGGCATCAACATCAACGCTCTCTTTCTGGCATATCAATTTCAATTTATCTGCTATTGCTGTTTGGGACAAGCGGTGAAAATCGAAGCGCTGGCATCTGGATACTATGGTTGGTATTACTTTATGCACTTCAGTGGTAGCCAGGATGAAAATCACGTGAGCAGGTGGCTCCTCAAGGGTCTTCAGCAAGGCATTACAAGCTGCCTCCGTGAGCATATGCACTTCATCTATGATGTAGACTTTATATTTGGCAAGGCTGGGAGCGTATCCCACTTTCTCCCTGAGACTGCGGATTTCATCTATGCCCCGGTTGCTGGCAGCGTCTATCTCTATTACATCCAGAGACCTGGCTTCTGTGATAAAATGACACATGTTACAGGAATTACATGGCTCGCCATCTACCTGATTGAGACAGTTAACCGCTTTAGCTAAGATACGTGCTGTGCTGGTCTTACCGGTACCTCTTGGTCCACAGAAAAGATAGGCGTGACCGACCTTACCACTTGCTACGGCGTGGCGCAAGGTTTCTGTTACTGGTATTTGCCCCACTACTTCGGCCAGCGTCTGGGGCCGCCACTTACGATAAAAAACCTCAAAGCCCATCCAAGCACTATTATACCCCTTGAGGCTGATTACCCCAAGGAGGTTTTGACAAAATCAGGAATTGGCACCACTTTGTATAATAAATATTGTCTTATCATAACTCATTTTCATATCCGCGATAGCTTGCTTAAGAAGTGGTTTGAGTTCCTCTGGAGCTTTATCTAAAGCTGTTTGCAATTTATTTAAATTTCTGGTGCGCTCATTGTCTAGAATAGCCGCCAGTCCTTCTCCATTTCCTGCTTCATCAACTTCTCCACCTTGGGATATAAATGGAGCAGGTAGCGGGGTTGGAGCTAGTATCTTTGGGCTTTTGGCTTCCCATGTCTTTTCCACTCCAAGAATTTTATCTAGCTGGTCTAAGTGGGCGCTAGCCTTCTCCGAGAGCAGAAAGGCTTTATCAGTTTCACCCCAACGAGCCACTTCGGCCATCTCTGCTGTCCTTCGTTGGGCGAATTGTATGTGAAGCACCGCCTTATCCAGATCAGAAAAAGTTAGTGCCAAGTTCACCCGTTCTGCAGCTAGCTTCATGGGATAGAGGGGCTCATTGGGCAAAGCCTTCTGTGAGGCCGTGACTGCTCCCATGCTGGCGACAAAGATAATTAAGATGCTAGTCAGTGCCACTGCCCAGCGCCTACGCCAAATAGAAATTTTGGTTCGTCTTGGCTCAAATTTGGCGCTAACTGCTCTCTGAAGCTGAGAGCGAACACTGTCTTTAAACTCAACACCTGGCTGGATGGCAGATGATTTCTGAATCAAGGAGCAACTGAATTTAAGCAAGGGTTCTAGCTCAGTAGATTGTTCAGGATAATCCTGGAGACAATCCCCAATATTCTCGCCTCTGAATATGCGCTCTAAGCAGTTCTCTAGAACATCGGCGATCTTCTGTGTCATTTTTTATTCAGCACCTACCATCATTTTCCTTAATGTTACTATGGCATTATATTGCAAAGCCTTTACCGTGCCTGGATTCTTTCTCAAAGCCTTAGCTGCCTCAGCTACTGAGAACCCAGCACCAAAACGTAGGGAAATCACGTCGCGCTGTGCTGGAGGAAGCTTCTTTATATTCTCGCTCAGTTCCTCAGCTTCAAACTGGTGTTGTACAATGGAGTCTGGGCCGGGCTCATCGTTGCGGCTTATGTTGTCATTCCACTCTACTTTTTCTATCTTATTCTCTCTCCTGAAGTAGTCAATCATTTGGTTATGGGCAATGCGAAATAACCACGAAGCAAAAGGCAAATTTCGCCATTTATAGCGGCCTATTGCCTCTAAAGCTTTCACAAAAACCTGCTGGGTTAGATCTTCAGCCTCATCTCGATTTCCCAGTCTGAGATAGACATAACGATAAATCTTACCGAAATACTCCTCATAAAGCTGAGCAAAGGCTTCTCCATCCCCCTTTATCGCGCGAGTGATTACATCTTCTTCAATAGACATCAGTAGACCTTAATTAAGTAATGCCCTGGTGTCTATTATATAGAAAACGAAAGAAGAGAGAAAAGGTTTATGGTGGGCGCAGAACGACAGCATGCTGAATTTACATCGTATAAACCAGCGATGCTGGAGAGCTAATGGGAGTTTGCTATTGACAATAAAATCTAGGAGAGCTTGCTGACTTGCCTTTCAGCCCAATTACCTGCCCAGGGTACTTTCCACAGCTTGCCTGTTCCTGCCTGGATCATGAGGATAATCCACAAAACAAGGCCTAGAATCCCAATAATCCAGCTAAGAACCAAACCGATCACGGGGATCCAGCTCAAGACTAAGCTTGCCACGGTCAATACGCCAAAGGTCATAATGGATTGAAAGGCATGGAACTTAACAAACTTGCTCTTCTTCTCAATCACCAGAAAAACTATTCCCGAAATCCAGCCCAGAACATAACATAAGAGGCCTGCCGTGTTGTTTGATAGTCCGATGCTGGTTTCGGTTGAACCTCCGCTCGGCTGAGCCTGAGCACCCAAGGCAGCACCACATTTGGAGCAAAATTCGGCTCCCTCCGGGTTTTCCGCACCACATTTAGGACAAAACATCTTTCACCTCCGCTTGCTATTTTAACGTTTCTTGTAGAAGTATTTAGTATATTTTACACTTTGTCAATAGCCACTAAGCTAAAAAATACTTTTAACTGTCACATGAGTGTAGCTAAGAATCTCCAGATTTCTCGTTCTTCCTTCACTCAGACTTTATCTTGAAGTTGCAGGATGAATTATTAATTAACTTCGTTGAAGCTCTGAACGATAGCGGATTATAATGTAATTGCCGCTGGGAGATGGAAAATTTAAATGAAATCTTAAACCAGGTCAGCAAGCCCGCTCGCTATACTGGAGGTGAGTGGAATGCCATAGTCAAGGAATGGGAAGCAACACCCATCCGGATTGCTTTATGCTACCCAGAAATTTACGAAATCGGCATGTCCAATTTAGCGATGCCTATCCTTTATGAGATACTGAATCGCCAGCCAGATACTCTGGCAGAAAGGGTTTATGCCCCTTGGGTGGATATGGAAGCTATGTTGCGAAAACGCAAAATTCCGCTTTTTACCTTGGAATCGAAACATCTGCTGAAGGAGTTCGATATCATTGGCTTTTCCCTGGGATATGAGCTCACCTACACCAATGCGTTGAATATCATGGACTTGGCTCAAATTCCCCTGTTTAGCTCTGGAAGGGGAGATTCTTATCCCTTAGTGATTGCCGGAGGGAGCTGTGCGCTCAACCCTGAACCACTGGCTGATTTCATTGATTTATTTGTTATTGGTGAGGGCGAAGAAATAATACTGGAATTATTAGGAGTTTTTCGTGCCTATAGGGGAAATAAAGAGACCTTCCTAAAGCAAGCTGCCAGGCTCGATGGTATATATGTGCCTTCATTTTACTGTGTCAACTACAATAAAGACGGCACGGTGAGCAGCATTATACCCCAGGTGCCTGAAGCCAAACCAAAAGTGAGACGCAGGATAGTGTCTAAACTGCCTTTACCACCCACCAGGCCAGTTGTTCCTTATATTGAGGTGGTACATGACCGCAGCAGCTTGGAGATCCAGCGAGGCTGCACCAGAGGCTGCCGCTTTTGCCAGGCAGGCATGATTTACCGACCGGTGCGGGAGCGCCCGCAGGAAGAAGTAATAACTGCTGTAGGTGAGTTATTAAAAAGTTGCGGCTACAGCGCAATATCTTTGCTCTCTCTCAGTAGCGGAGATTACTCCGATATTGACCAACTTGTCGCCAAATTATCACAACAGTTTTACAAAGATAATCTGACTTTATCTTTACCCAGCTTGCACCTAAACTCCGCTGTACCTAATTTGCTGGATATATTGCCCTTGCGGCGCAAAATAACCCTCACCTTCGCTCCTGAAGCGGGAAGTGAAAGGCTGCGCCGTGTCATAAATAAAGGCATATCTGAAGAGGATATACTTGGCACACTGGCATCGATCCTAGACAAAGGTTGGACGAATATTAAGCTATATTTCATAGTGGGATTGCCTAGTGAAACTCTAGACGATATACATGATATTGTCGAATTGGTGACTAAGATACGCCGGCTCGGGAGGCATACTAGACTGCATATCAGTACGTCCATCCTCATTCCTAAACCTCATACTCCATGTCAGTGGTTAGCACAAGAAACTGAAGAGCAGTTGCTGCCAAAATATGAAATACTAAGAGGTGGTTTATACAGAGAAAAGGTCAAGTTTTCTTGGCCTGATCCCAGGGTTGGTCAACTGGAGGCAGCTTTATCTCGAGGCGACCGTCGTTTGGGTCAGGTTATCTACCGTGCCTGGCAGATGGGCTGCAGATTCGATGCTTGGAGTGAATGTTTTAGCTATCAAAAATGGCTTGATGCCTTCCAGCAATCCAAGCTCCACCCTTCCTTTTATGCCAACCGGGAACGAAGTTTGGATGAAACCTTGGCCTGGAGTCATATTGATACTGGAGTGGATTCTGAGTTTCTCCTAAGCGAATATCAAAAAATGTGGCAGGGGAAAGAAACTTCGGATTGTCGCTATGGGAACTGTCATGCTTGTGGGTTGCAAAATTGGCCGAATGTCTTGAAACTCTGCCAGCGGTTTCTTAAGGCACACAATTCTTGACTTGTTAGCAATTTTTCTTTGATATATAATTACTACTTAGTATTTTTGGTATGGGAGGTAGGAACAAATGGAAAATAGTCCATTTCCGAAATGTCAAAAGTGTGGCAAAGGCGATTTAGTGCCTTTATCTGACTTTGGTAGTCAGGGCGCATCAATTGAGTACAAAGCTTGGGTCTGCACTAATCCTGAGTGTGGCTATAATATCAAAATCAGGAACGGTGAAGTATACCTGAATGAGCCTATTCTCAGTGGAGAGCTCCATGCTCGTGCACGTCAAGAGTTCACTCGCTAGGTAGTGGGGGTACTTAGCTTAAATCAATTAGCTGAAGTGGCAGTTGATGCTTTTTTCCCAAAGCAATGTGTTGGCTGTGGGAAAGTGGGTGATTTTTTTTGCCTCAGTTGTCGAGGGAAATTACCTTGGTTAATTCCACCGATCTGCCCTAAGTGTGGCAAACCACAGGTGAGTGGTATTGTGTGCTCAAGCTGTTGGCAGAGGCAAACTGAGATTGATGGCATCCGCTCTCCATTTCTATTTGATGGCCCCATGCGTAAAGCCATTCACCAACTGAAATACCAGAATCTAAAAGCAATTTCCTCTTGTTTGGCTGCATTCCTGGCTGATTATCTGGCATCGAACGCTCTGCCTGGTGAAGTTCTTGTTCCTGTCCCCCTTCATCCAAAAAAATTGAAACAAAGGGGCTATAATCAATCGTGCTTATTAGCGCGGGAACTTAGCAAGCTTATCAAGCTGCCAGTGATTGAAGATTGCCTGATGCGTGTTAAACAAGCGCAACCTCAAGTGAAGGCGGTCAATGTGAAAGAGAGACAGGAGAATGTAGCTGACGCCTTTACCTCTTGTGATGAAGAGCTGGCTGACAAGCAGATTATCCTTATTGATGATGTGCGCACCTCTGGGGCTACACTCGAGTCTTGTGCTAAGGCTCTTAAGAATAAAGGTGCCATTTCTGTATGGGGGCTAACAGTAGCCAGTGAAATTCAAAGGTAGGAGGAACATGGAATTACGTTTTGTCGGCAAGAATAATCTAGAAATTTCCCAGGTAATGCAGGATTACGCCAGGAAGAAGATTGAAAAATTGAGTCGTTATCTGCCTGGTGTTGGTGAAGGCAGAGTGGAAATTTCCTGGGAAGAAACAAAATCACCTGAACAGCGATTTACTGTTCAGGTCACTCTTGACAGTAAGGGTATGCTGATCAGAGCTCAGGAAAAAGCTGAAGATGTCCGTACAGCTATTGATAAGGTAGTAAATGTGCTAACTAATCGGATTGAGCGTTATAAAGGTAAACTCTATGGTAAGGGAAGAGGCATTTCATCGGTTCGTCGAGGAGCAGCAAGAACTCAGGAAAATGAAATTTCCAGAAAGATAGTAAGGTCCAAGCATTTTTTGATCAAGCCCATGTCTTTAGATGAAGCCAGAGACCAGATGGCTCTTCTGGGGCATGATTTCTTCATTTTTATCAATGCTGAAAGTAACAAAGTCAACTTGCTATACTGCCGCAAGGATGGCAACTATGGATTGATTGAGCCCGAGATGAAATGAGAAGATTGGTTATCAAAGGCTGGAATATGGAAATTTGTACGAATGCTGAAAACCTTGATAATTGTTAGGGGGCTGGAGATAATCCTGCTGGGTAAAGAGGTTACTATGTCTGGTGGTGCTAGCCTGGGAATTGTTTTTGCTAGGGAGCAAAGGAACCCGGCTTGTGGGTAGCACATCACTTGATGGACTTAAAAATACACCTGGAGGTGATATTCAAGCTAGGAGGATAAGGATAAAATCAGCTTCTCTAATCCTTATAATTATCTTCAGGGGATTATGATTTCTTTCTTAGTTCGTCCTCTCCGATCTTTAGGATTATTTTGTCACCGATTTTGTCTATTTTATCCAAGCCAATGTCATATTTTTTAGTCAACCCTGCCTTCGCTACGATATAGTTGATAGTTCCTTGCTGTATATCAAAATCTATATCACTAATCTTGCCTATCCTTTTAGCGTTTACATCCAGAATTTCTTTACCTAGTAGCTCTTTAGTATTCATCCAGCCTCCTTTGCACCATGGCGGTGCTTAAGTTCTCTATTATACTATAGTTTGTACTATAGCTTGGTAGATAGCTATTCCCCCGGCTATAATAAGGAAAATCCCTACTAAATAGTTAAGGATTTTAGGGAAAATCATGACCGCAATGCCGAAGATAACAGCTAAGATTCCCATGCCTAAGCCAGCTATATGCATACCATCACCTCCTTAAAGCAGCCAATACACCGATGACAATGAGAGCAATGCCCACTATCCATCTCAACAGACCAGGTAAGGCAAGCACCAAGATGCCAAAAATAATAATTATTATCCCTACCCATAAGCCTTCTATCTTCATGGACTGTCACCTCCTCAGCTTGAATTTTAATCTATATTTCAATTATAGGGCTGGAGTGTTGAGAAGGCAATAGGTTTCAGCCCAATATATCTTTAAGGTATAAGTTCTTATCAACCATCTTGAAATTCCCCATGGTGAACAGGTAATGATAGGTAGGTCATAGTATAATAACAGTTAGGATAATACTGGAAGGTTCACAAAAGCGATGGAAGAATCCAGGCTGATACTCGATCTGGCGATAGCTTTTGGTGCTGCTTTGGGCGGCGGCTTAATCGCCAGATCGCTAAGGCAACCAGCACTTCTTGGCTATCTTATAGCAGGCATTGTTATTGGTCCTTATGCTTTGGGTCTGGTTCAGAGCAAGGACAACATAGAGATTCTAGCTGCCATTGGCGTGGTGCTGCTCCTTTTTACTTTAGGAGTTGAGTTTTCCTTCCATGATCTGAAGCGAATAAGAAATGTAGCTATTTTTGGCGGCGTTGCTCAAATAGCGGTTACCACCGCTTTGGGAATGTTTGTGGGTATATCTCTGCTGGGGCAGAGCCTCTACGAAGCGATAGTTTTTGGTTTTCTGGTCGCTCTCAGCAGCACCATGGTGGTGGTAGGGATGCTGGTTGATAGAGGAGAAGCAAACTCGGTGCACGGGCGGGTGATGATCGGCATGCTGTTGTTGCAGGACATTGCTGCTGCCTTCGCCATGTTTATCCTGCCAACGCTGGGGGCAGGCGATGCGAGTTTATTACCCACGCTAGGTGTAGCTTTTCTTAAAGCCGGGGTATTTATTGCTTTGGTGTTGGTCACTGGCATCTGGTTGATACCTCGTATATTAAGGCGTATAGCCCTACGACAATCTAGGGAATTATGCATTATCGCTGTAGCGGCGTTGTGTTTGGGCGGAGCCTTTGCCGCTTATTACTTTGGTTTATCTGCAGCTTTGGGTGCCTTTGCCATAGGTCTTATGATAGGCCAGTCGGACTTCGCTCACCAGGCTGTAGGCAACATAGCACCTCTGCGCGATTTATTTGCGGCACTATTCTTTGTATCAATCGGTATGCTTATAGATTTGCAATTTCTGGCAGCTAACATTATCCCCTTGCTTATATTAGTGGCAGCGATAATTTTTGGTAAGTTTGCTATCTGCGCCGGCATCACTCGTATATTTGGCTATCGGGGTAAGACAGTGCCGCTGGTTGGGGCTGGCATGATGCAGATTGGCGAATTTAGCTTCGTGCTGGCACAATTGTGTCTTGGAGCAGGAGCAATTACCAACTATACCTATTCCATGGTACTTGGCAGTGCCTTTGTTACCATCGTGCTCACTCCGTTTGTCTTTAGCTTGACCTCTAAAGTTTGTATCAAGCGAAGAGAAGCTATACAGGTTGCCAGCGGAGGTAAGGAACAACTCGTTATGGAGACTCCGAATTTGACTAACCATGTAATCATTTGTGGCCATGGTCGTGTAGGTGGTAATGTGGCTCGGCTTCTCAGTCAATTAGCTGTTCCTTATGTGGCAATTGACCTTGATCCTAAAACTATCTCTGAGCTTCGAGAGCAAGGAATTCCTTGTGTCTATGGAGATGCCGGTAACCAAAAGGTGCTCTATGAGGCTGGAATCACACATGCCGCGGTTCTGGCACTTGCTATTCCAGACCCTGCGGCGACGAGGCTTGCCTTGGATCATGCTGGGTTAATGAATGCCAACATAGATATAATTGCCCGCACTCATAGCAATTCTGAGTTTGAATTCTTGCAAAGCAGAGGCATTTCTGGGATAGTTCAACCTGAAATGGAGGCTAGTATAGAAATCTTACGTCACATCTTATGTCGATTGAATATGCCTGAGGCCGAAATTGAAGAGATTATTGCCAGCCGGAGAAAAATATGTCCCATGTGAGTGCCTGAATGTTAAACATTTAAGATTATTGTGGAATCGTTCTCATCGTTCATAGAACTTGTCTAGTTGTGCTACCTCTTGTATGATAGAATTACATCTCTTAATTTAAGATAACTTGATGAAAACCTTCAATAAAAAGGGTGATGGTGGTGAGACCAGCCTTCTTTATGGTGTCAGAGTGGCTAAATGTGATGACAGATGTGAAGTTTATGGCACTATTGATGAGGCAGTTTCCATGTTGGGGGTGGCTAAAAATTTCTGCCAGCCAGAAGTTAAGGAGATTATCTCCAGCTTACAGCGGGATTTATTTGTCATAGGGACAGAGCTAGCAGTTCCGCACGAGCATTATTCAAAGCTGGAAGCGAAAGGAGGAGTAATTAAGCCAGAAATGGTGCAGAGGCTGGAAGATTTGATAGATGATTTTGAAGCTAAGGTCACTATTCCTCGAGAATTTGTTCTTCCTGGCGCTGGTATAAGTTCATCAGCTCTGGATGTGGCAAGGACAATGATCAGGCGCGCTGAAAGGAGAGCAGTTGCCTTCAAGCACGCGGGAAAATTTATTAATGGGGAGATACTGAAATATCTCAATCGCCTGGCTGATTTAATTTTTATTTTAGGTCGTTATGAGGAGAAAATCGGGAATGGAAGTAATTCCAGCCATTGATCTTAAAGAAGGCAGATGCGTTAGACTATACCAGGGGGATTATACCAGAGAAACTGTCTTTGCTGAGGAACCAGTGGCAGTAGCTTTGGAGTGGTGTTCTCAAGGAGCGCAGTGGCTTCATGTAGTTGATTTAGACGGAGCAGCTACAGGCAAACCGGCAAATATGGTGGTGGTTGAGGAGATAATAAAAGAGAGTGGTTTGCTTGTAGAACTGGGTGGTGGCATCAGGCAAGAAGATGCAGCGGCAGAATTGTTGCAAAAAGGGGTAACGCGCGTTATTCTGGGAACCGCGGCTATAGAAGACCCAAAATTGATAAAGAAACTTTGTCACCAGTTTGGTGAATCTATAATAGTTGGGTTAGATGCCAGAGATGGAAGGATAGCAATTCATGGCTGGCAAAAAGATACGGCTATTGATGTTCTAGATTTAAGCCGTGAGATGGTTAAAATCGGAGCTAGGCGCTTTATTTATACTGATATAAAGAGAGATGGCACCCTTACTGAGCCCAATTTTGACATGATGGCTAGACTGGTTGCTGAGATAGATGTTCCCGTTATTGTGGCTGGAGGCATTTCTAAATTGGAGCATTTACAGAAACTTAAAGAACTTGGAGCTGAAGGGGCTATTATAGGGAAAGCTCTTTATACTGGAGATATTGATTTACAGGAAGCTATAATTAGCTTCGGGAGTTAAAAGTTGAATCTCAAGTTTGATGATAAAGGTTTGCTCCCTGCTGTTATTCAGGATGCCAAGAGTGGCGAAGTGCTTATGCTGGGCTATATGAATAAGGAATCGCTGAGGAGAACTGTATCCAGCGGTGATGTCTGGTTTTACAGCCGTAGCCGGCAGAAGTTGTGGCATAAAGGGGAAACTTCAGGTAATTCCCTTAGAGTTCATTCCATTATCAAGGATTGTGATAGCGATACCCTGCTGGTAAAGGTTGCTCCCGCAGGTCCCGTATGTCACCTAGGTAATCGGACTTGCTTCTTCAAAAACGAGATGGAGTACAGATTCTTGCAAGAACAGGATCTGGACTAGTCTTCCTTTTCTTCAAGGCGATCTGCCTCGATGACTTCGTTCAATGCCAGTATAGCGGTTTCCAACTGGCTCTCGTCAGGTTCTCTGGTGGTCATAGCTTGCAGCATCAATCCTGGAGCTAGCAGAGTTTTTACTATGGTGTTTTTGATATGACCTGCTCCGAATTTCATAATTTCGTAGCTCAGAGCGGCAATCAATGGGATAAGGACTACACGGGATAAGATGCTCAACCATAATGTCGGGCGGCCGAATAAAGCGAAGACGATGATAGCGATAATTAAAACGATGAAAATGAAGCTGGTGCCACAGCGTGGATTGGCAGTAGAATAGCTTTTAATCGCTTCTACTTCTAGGGGGATACCTGCTTCATAAGCATTAACCACTTTATGCTCTGCTCCATGGTAGGCAAAAACTCTTCTGATATCTGGCATCAAGCCTATTAACTTAAGATAAGCGACAAAAATGCCTATGCGGAGGAAACCTTCCACAAGATTACTCACTAAGGCAGAGCTGATGTAGGGATCAATGAAGTAGCGGGTGATAAAGAGAGGAGCAATGAAGAAGAGAGCTATAGCAAAAGCAATGCCGATAATTAGCGTGCCCCACAGTAACACCGGATGTATTTTCTCTTCCTCTTCCTCTGCTGAAGCAATTTGAGCTGAATGAAACAAAGCCTGGGTGCCTAAAACCAGAGTTTCGATAAGCACGATGACTCCTCTTATTAAAGGAGTTTCCCTCAAGCGGCCTTTATAAATGCTGGGCAATGGTTGCTTTGTCAGGTTTAATGTACCATCAAGAGAACGCACGCATATCGTGAAGTGCTCCTTGCCCCGCATCATCACTCCCTCAATGACTGCTTGTCCGCCGTGATAAAAAGGTTTTGCCATTAGGCTATATGAATCCTATTGAAAAATGTGAGGAAAAAACTGATTAGTCCTTTATATTGTAGCGTTTCTTAAATCGCTCCACCCTTCCCATAGTATCCACTATCCTTTGTGTCCCCGTATAGAAGGGATGACATTTGCTGCATACCTCTACCCTGATCTCTGGCTTGGTGGAACCTGTAGTGAAAGTGTTGCCGCAGAGACAGCTTACCTTGGCATTATCATAGTATTTGGGATGGATTTTATCCTTCATTGTATATACTTACTTTCTTTTTATATTTAGTCGCCGCCTCGTATTTAACATAGCCATCTATTAAGGCGAAGAGCGTATAGTCTCTCCCCATACCAACATTGATTCCCGGGAATATGCGAGTGCCACGCTGTCGCACTAGGATATTCCCAGCACGAACTTTCTCCCCTCCATATCTCTTAACTCCGAGGCGCTTTGATTGACTATCGCGCCCACCTCTTATACTGCCGCCAGCTTTTTTATGTGCCATGGTTACTCTTTCGACTTAACAACTTCATTTATTAATAATCTGGTATATGTCTGGCGATGTCCCCTTTTTCTGTGATGGCGAACTTTAGGTTTATACCTGAAGGCTATGATTTTATCTCCTTTAACCTCTCCGAGAGAAGTGGCGATAACCTTAGCACCCTTAATGATGGGATTGCCCATGATCGTATTTTCATTGTCATCAATAAATAACACCTGGTCCAGTTCCACAGTGTTGCCTTCAGATATGTTGAGACGCTCAACTTCTACCGTTTGTTTTGGGGCAACTTTATATTGTTTGCCCCCCGTTTCAATAACAGCGTAAATTTTATTACCTCCGTTCTTATGCCTTCAGATTTTATCAGCCCAGATTGTTGAGTGTCAAACTCCATAGAAAAAGGGAGTTCCTAACATCTGGCCCTGAGCCAGTCTAAGACGGTAGTCATTGCTACCTCTTCCAGGCGTAGCTTGTGCTTGGCGCCGGGAATTATGGTTAACTCTTTGGGTTCTTTGGCTTTTTCATACAGCCTGTACGCATGCTCCAGAGGCACCACTTCGTCAGCATCTCCGTGGATTAAAAGCAGGGGGTGTGGGGATATCCTGTCTATCCAGTTAATTGGAGAAACTGCTTTGAAGCCGTTTAACCATTCTTCAGGTGAAGGTGGAAACCCCTTGTCTTTGATGGCTCCAATTTGGCGAAAATGCTCAATGGAGGATAAAAGCGTTTCTTTGCTCTCCAGAGAGCTGAACTCAGCAGGACAGGCACAAGTCACTATTGAGGATATTCTAGGATCGTGAGCTGCAGCATGAACGCTTACTGCTGCCCCACCACTGAAACCAAGGAGGCAAACACGCCTCCTGTCTATTTTCTCAAGACTGAGCAGGAAGTCAAGGGCAGATTGCAAGTCCCTGCTCCAACCTAGAATGTCAAGGTTGCCTTGGCTCCTTCCCGCCCCTCGAAAGTTAAATATCAAGGTAGCAAATCCAGCGGCACAAAATCTTTCTGCTAGCACAGGATAACCCCTATCATTGGGATTATAAGGCGTGGCGGGAATTCCGTGGCAGATACACAAAGCAGGACAAGGCTTGTTTCCTGGAGGGATAAAAATCTCGCCACCAAGCTCAAGTCCATCAACCTTCAAGCTAATTTCTCTTGAGTCCATTTTTATATTAATTATGTTGAGAGCGATTGATCTTCACTTGAAAGAAGTGACGAATAAGCTTAATGCTATTTCTAAGTATACCACGCTTGCAAAGAAATGGCCTTCTGGTGTAGAAAGGGTGCGATTGAATTCAGTTGTAGTTATTCGGAATTGAATGGCAAGCAGGGGAGTATATATTTGCAAGATGTTCTCCACCATTGTTGATAATTATGATTTCCTCAACGCCTTGCTCAGTTTTGGTAGAGACAAATATTGGAGAAAATTTGCTGTCTCCAAGATTGAATTCAGGCCCGGGGGAAAAACTCTGGATGTAGCTACCGGAACTGGTGATTTAGCTCTGGAATTGGCTAACAGAGTTGGTGAAGGCGGCAAAGTCATCGGGATTGATTTTTGTATAGAAATGCTAGGAAAGGCTCGTGATAAGCTGGCAAAGACACGTCGCTATAATTTGGAGTTTATCTGTGCCAGGGCAGAAGTTCTTCCTTTCCCAAATAGTACCTTTGACTGTGTTAGTATTGCCTTTGGTTTGAGGAATGTGGCAGATATCGGACAAGCGCTTCAAGAAATAACCCGGGTGCTGAAGATAGGGGGGAAACTACTTTGCCTTGAGTTCAGCCAGCCCAAGGATAAGATATTCAGGCAGATTTATTATTTCTACATNTTTCATATTCTGCCCTTTCTTGGCAGGATTATATCGAAGAATGGGGAAGCCTATGCTTATCTTCCGCAGTCAATAGCAAAGTTNCCCAGTTCGTCTGAGTTAATACANATTATGCAGAAGGTAGGACTAGAGAANGTTGTAGTTTATCCTCTCACTCTCGGGGCAGTTACAATCCACATCGCAACCAAGAAGGCGGCATCAATGGCAGATGATTATTAATTGTCTTTGCCGGGAATTGCATTTGTGAATATAATTTGAGACAAGGATTCAGTGAAGCTACAAATATGGTTCCTTGAGACCCGACCCCAGTTCTTGCTTCTTTCTGTTGTACTGGCATTTCTAGGTACCTCTATGGCTTGGTATGATGGCGTATTCCACCTCAGCTATGCCTTATTAGGCTTCGTCGGATTAGTTTTATGGCACATCAGTGTAAATGTGCTCAATGACTATTTTGACTATAAAAGCGGTATAGATTTGAAGACTCAAAGAACCCCATTCAGTGGGGGCAGTGGTATCCTGCCACCGGGTTTGCTTAAGCCGAAGCAAGTTTTCTGGTTTGGGCTGGCCTCTTTCCTACTGGGTATACCTATAGGCGTTTATTGTGTGATGACGAGGGGCTGGCTTCTGTTACCTTTACTTCTAGTAGGTGTAGTATGCATTCTCCTCTACACGCCTGTCTTGACCAAACTGAGATGGCCTGAGTGGGCCCCTGGAGTGGGGATGGGGACTTTACCTATACTTGGTTTCTACTTTGTTCAAACCACCATTTACACCTTCCCTGCAATTATAGCATCCATACCCTCAGGCATTCTGGTGCATAACTTGCTCCTTTTGAATGAATTCCCTGATGTGGAAGCTGACAGGAATGCTGGCAGAAAAACCCTGCCCATTCTTATGGGAAGGAGGAAAGCTGGTGTAATTTATTCAGCTCTGACAGCGGTAGTTTATTTGTGGATAGTTGCTGCTGTAATAATAGGACTGATGCCAGCCCTCTCATTGATAGCCTTGCTGACAATTCCCTTCGCCATAAAGGCTATTCAATGTACTTTAAGACATGGAGAGAAGACAAGTGAGCTCCTGTCAGCCATGAGCAATAATGTTCTCGTTGTGCTCCTAACTCAGTTGTTTTTAGGCCTTGGCTATATCTTGGCGGGAATTCTATAAAATTTAAATTTGATTCTCTATGCAATATTCTCTTAAGCCATTCAAGGAAGAGAAGAATTCCCGCATCATTGCATTTACAGGATACATCCCTTTTTGTGTTACACTTATCTTCCCACCTTCTTCTTGAACTAAGCCGAAGATCTTGAGGAATAGCAGTTCCCTTCTTAATTTTTTGTGTATGTCAGCATTAAACTTCTGGCGAAATTTCCCTGTATCCAGCTTCATGCCGAATAGTTTTGACAAAAGATAGTAATACATTGATTCATGATCAGATAGTTTGCGCCACCGAATTATGGGAAGTTTATTTTGTGTTACCAACTCCTCATATCTATCTAGGGAGAATGAGTTCACATAAAACTTTCCTTGGAGGAGGCTTACAGATCCGGAGCCTATGCCGATATAATCATCGAAATCAACCACATATTCATCTATCATCATTTCACCTTTGGAAAAACACCACACAGTAGAAGCATCATATCCGTTGGCATAAATGTTTTTCAGGATAATGTTGTAAAAACTTCTCTCTCGAGATGTGTCTATTTCGTTGAATCTTCGCTCCATGACATCTCTTTTATGTGGAGAAGGCATCAGGGGATAGAATGTAGCCTGGTCTACATCTAAGCTCTTTAAAACCTCCATGTCTGTCTGAAACTTCGCAATGGATTGCGAAGGGAAATTGAATATAAAATCTAGATTAAGGGTATCAAACTTACCTTTAGCGATTAAAACCCTTTCTTTTAGCTCTTCCCCATCGCAGAATGCTCTCCCCATGGTTTTCAATATATTATTGTCGAAACTCTGTATTCCAATGGAGAATCTGTTAATCCCGGCGTCTTTTAGAAGGGCTACATTCTCCTCATTCACTTCACGTGGTGTTGTTTCTACAGAAATCTGCTTTACCTCAAAATTTCTTTTGAGATAATTTATGAATTCAAGTAACTCATCTATCAGCACGGTCGGAGTTCCGCCGCCGAAGTAGAATGTCGAGAATTTGAAACCCTTTTGAATGTAAAGGTCAAGCTCTTTTTTTAGATTCTTAAAATATTTTCTTGCTTTATCCTCGCTGAACAAACATCTATTAAAACAACAATAAGGGCACAGAGTCCTGCAAAAGGGAATGTGGATGTAAAGGGAAACTCCCTGGTCATTCTCCATCCCAGAGCCGATGACTTCCGCTTCCTCGATTTTCTCGCTCAGGTTTAGAAATTTCTTCCCTTCGCGGCGTGTAACCCATCCCAGAAATCTCGAGAGCATTTTGATCAAAATCTCCTCAATGAATAATCAGTTCTCTGTTAGAGTAACAACTGCACTATGCCCACCACCAGGCAAGAAGAATTCCCAATGCCGCCCCGGCTATAACCTGAAAACGAGTATGTCCTACTAGGTTTTGCATGAAATGTTCAAACTCAGGTTGTGTCTTGGGAAAACTTGTTAACAGGTGGTTGAGCATCACAGATTGCTTGTCTACTGTTTGTCGCACGCCAGCAGCATCATACATTACTATCACAGCTAGAATGGCGCTGACGGCAAAAATGCCTGAATCTACCCCATATACTATGCCCGCAGTTGTTGCTAAAGCGCAGACCAAAGCAGCATGGGCACTGGGCATTCCTCCGGCGCTGACCATATAATGCAAATTTAAATGTTTCTCCCTTATCAATTGAATGATTACTTTCAATCCCTGAGCTGCAAACCAGGTAGCGATAGGAATGGTTAATACCTTCATGGCTATAATTTGATTCAGGATAGTCATATTTACCTTGCTTTGTTTATCAATTTACTTTTTGGGATTAGTCCTTAATCTTATCTGCTTTTCGGGCTTCTTTACAAATTGCGCGCCTTGCAGGTGGAATTATTAGAAAGGGTTAATCTATAATAGGTGTCAACTCAAACAATAAAGTAAGGAGGCTGTAAGGATGACAACGAAAGTAGGTATCAACGGCTTTGGGCGCATTGGAAGGTTAACTCTCAAGGCGATAATTCAGCGCTGTAGTAGCGAATTAGAAGTCGTGGCGCTCAATGACCTCACCGATGCTAGGACAAATGCACATCTTTTTAAGTATGATAGTAACTATGGTATCTATCCCGGAGAGGTAGAATCTGAGGGGGATTCCATTATAGTTGGTGGTGAATCGATAAAAGTTTTGGCTGAACGGGATCCAGCCAAGATTCCCTGGCAAGACTATAGGGTAGATATTGTCATTGAGTCAACCGGGCTTTTCACCCAAGCTAGTAAAGCGCAAGCGCACTTCCAGGGTGGCGCTAAGAAAGTGATTATCTCAGCGCCAGCTAAAGAAGAAGATATAACTATTGTCCTCGGTGTTAATGAAAAGCAATACGATCCGGTTAAACATAGAGTTATATCCAATGCTTCTTGCACCACCAATTGCATTGCTCCTGTGGTCAAGGTTCTCCACCAAGCTTTTAAGATTACTCATGGCTTAATGACTACCATTCATTCTTACACCAATGATCAGAAGATACTGGATGTGTTTCATCGAGATCTGCGCCGGGCGCGTGCTGCTGGAATGAATATCATTCCTACTACCACTGGAGCTGCTCGTATGGTAACTATGGTTATACCTGAACTTGAGGGGAAGCTGCACGGCATTGCTGTGAGGGTACCGACTTCTACAGTGTCCGTCGTTGACTTTGTAGCTGATTTAGCCCAGAAAACAACTGCTGAAGAAGTTAACCAGGCATTTAGGGATGCCGCCGATGGGGAAATGAAGGGAATTATCGAATATTGCGCCGAACCACTGGTGAGCATGGATTTTAAGGGCAATCCATCAAGTGCGATTTTTGATGCCTTAAGCACTATGGTTGTTGATGATAAGTTAGTGAAGATACTGGCCTGGTATGATAATGAATGGGGCTATAGCTGCCGCCTTGCCGATCTTACTGCCTATATTGCTAAGCAAGGTTTATAGAAATACCCTGTGTGGTGAATTCATATTGTGATGCAAAGCCTTGATGAAAAAGCTTGTTGAAGGGGCCGGTAGGCTGGGTATAAAGCTCAGTGCCGGGCAGGTGAAGCAGTTTGAGCTTTATTATCAAGAATTAATTGAGTGGAACAAAAAATTTAACCTCACCTCGATAACAGATTATCACCAGGTTCAGATTAAACACTTCCTTGATTCCTTAACCGTTGTTTTGGCCTTAACTAACAAGGAGTTAAGCCAGCCAAATCTCAGCATCATTGATATTGGCACAGGTGCTGGTTTTCCTGGCGTGCCCCTAAAGATTTTTCTTGGTAAGCCAAGATTGGTGGTTATTGAATCCATCGCCAAGAAGACGACTTTTGTTCGCCACCTTGTCTCTGAGTTGGAACTAGATGGCACTGAAGTGGTGCTGGGGCGAGCGGAAGAGATAGCTCACTCCTCACTATACCGCGAACAATTTGACTTAGCTGTCTCCCGCGCCGTGGCTTTATTGCCTTCCTTGGTGGAGTTGGCTTTGCCTTTTTGTCGTGTTGGTGGGAAGTTTGTTGCTCAAAAAAAAGGGGACATCAGCCAGGAAATAGCCATGGCAAATAGAGCTATTGCTAATTTGGGAGGCAAATTAAGCCAGGTAAAAAAGATAGAACTGGAAGAGTTTGATGATGGGCGTTATTTGATAATTCTTGATAAAATGTATCCGACGCCGGAGAAGTATCCGCGTCGCCCTGGCTTGGTAAAGCGATGCCCGCTCTAGGAGGTGATGAAAATGTGGCACAGAAAATCTTGGCGATTCTATTTTGGTTTCCCTCCCTTCGGTTTCTACTTTCATGGGTTCAAGCCATTCCCCGACAAGCAAGAATACCTTGATATGCTTCAAGAGTATAGGGGGGAGCTTGAAGAGGAATTAAAGGAAGTGGAAAAGGAAGTAGAAGAAGTAAGAAAGAGTCCTTAGATAAGGAAAGAAAGGAGAAGAATGAACAATTCTTTTAATGAGGAAGAGCAAATGGCTATAGAGGATGACCTGGAGATGCTTCGTGAGGATTTAATAGGTGAACTACAGGCCATTAACCAGTATCAGGAACATATAGAAAGCCTGGAGAATGAGGAGGCTGTGGCTACATTAGAACATATTATTGAAGAGGAGAAGGAGCACGTTGCCGAGTTGCTGGCGTTAATTCAGAAGATTGATCCCGTTCAAGCAGAAAAATTCAAGCAGCACATTTTATGAATATAATGGCATCTGGATGAAGACAGCCTCTTATTTTTATCAGGGCAAAAAGCTCTTTTAATTATCCGTAGCTTATTTGATGGAGGGCATTGGCTTGAGCACTTCTGAAATGTGAGCCAGAGATAAATGAGCGCGGATAGTTTACATGGAAGGAGACAATAACTGTTGAAAGTCTTGGTTGTTGGTGGTGGTGCCAGAGAGCACACGCTGGTGTGGAAGATTGCTCAGAGTCCTAAAGTTGGCAAAATTTTTGTCGCTCCGGGAAATGCGGGAACAACATTTGTAGCCGAAAATTTGAACATCTCCCCCACAGATATTACATCCTTGGGTAAAGTAGCTAAAGATAAAAAAATTGATCTTGTTATTGTTGGCCCCGAGGTGCCTTTAGCTTCAGGCATAGTAGATTCCTTTGATGGTTTGGGTATCCCCATTTTTGGTCCTACGAAAGCAGCAACTCAGATAGAATCAAGCAAAGTTTTCGCCAGAAACTTGATGGAGAAATATGGCATTCCTTGTCCTAAAGGAGTCGTTTTCTCTTCTTATCCTGAGGCTCAAGTATATCTTGACAAACAAGAGATGCCCATTGTCATCAAAGCAGATGGTTTGGCCGCTGGCAAGGGCGTGATTCTCGCTGACTCCCTTGAAGAAGCTAGCAAGGCTCTTAGCGACATTATGAAAGCAAAAAATTTTGGCTCTGCTGGAGATAAGGTAATCATTGACGAATATGTTACTGGGCGAGAGGTAAGCCTCATAGCTTTCACCGATGGTAAAACAGTCTCACCTATGCTTCCTGCTTGTGACTACAAGAAAATCTGGGACGGTGACCAAGGTCCCAATACTGGAGGCATGGGAAGCTATTGCCCTCCGGGATTTTTCTCCACCGAGCTCATAGAAAAAGTTACCAACAATATTTTGCTGCCGACAATAAGAGCAATGGCCGACGAAGGTATGCCTTATAAAGGGGTGCTTTATGCTGGGTTGATGGTAAATAACGGGGGGATATTGACGCTGGAATTCAATGCCCGCTTTGGTGATCCTGAGACGCAGGTTATTCTGCCCTTGCTGAAAACCGATTTAATAGATATATTCTTAGCGGTGATTCAAGGAAATCTTGACCGGGTGAAGATAGAGTGGGATACTGGAGCCTGTGTTGGAGTTGTCATGGCTTCGGGTGGTTATCCTGGCAACTACAAAACTGGCTTTCCCATAGAAGGTTTGGATAACATAGATAAAGATTTGCTAGTTTTCCATGCGGGAACTAAACTGGGCGATGATAGCAAAGTTTACACCAATGGTGGAAGGGTGCTTACGGTAGTGGGTAGGGGTGAAGATTTGGCTGAAGCTGGGACGAAAGTTTATCGCAATATCTCCGGCATCTCTTTTGAGGGCTGTCATTATCGTAGGGATATTGCTTTGAGGGAGACAGTTTGAATGGCATTAGTGGGCATTGTTATCGGCAGTAAGACAGACAGAGAAATGATTGAGCCAGTCCTGGAGATGCTGCAAGAACTGGGCATTGACCATGAACTCTCTGTTATTTCCGGGCACAGAAATCCCGAAAAGACACAGGAATATGGCTTACAGGCAGCAGAGCGCGGCATAGAAGTTATTATTGCTGCTGCTGGTGGCGCAGCCCATCTTCCCGG
>JGI24025J20009_10000087_pt1 | contig 67661 bp, 70 predicted proteins | sample Cruoilmetagenom3_FD_20009 | JGI IMG/M metagenome (IMG submission 20009)
CATCCCCAAGAAATGGCAGGACTTCCGAAATCAGGTCACCGATAACTTCCGCATCATATCAGATCAAAATCTTCGGGTTTTCGAGGGATAGGGGTATAGGTAAATAAAAACAGGTTAATCAGGGGGCGAGGACTTTGCCCCCGGCAGGAAGCGCGCGACTTTTGCGCCCAGTTTCAACAGGTTGATCTGTGCGCTGCGGGGCAGGCGGGTCACTTGCAGATACCACTTGTCGAACATCTGCATCACGTCCAGTGTATCCTGCATCCGGGCCAGAACCTCGGGCGGGGTGTGGTCGGCGCGGGCTTCGGCCTGCACGTGTTCCAGCGCCTGAAGGGTGGGCAGGTATTCACGTTCGCGCCGGCCTTCGACCACCACGGTCACCAGATCGAACATATCGCGGACCGAGGTGAAATGATCGCGCCGGTCGCCCAATTGACGCGAGGATTGCACGAGGCCCCAGTCCTTCAGTTCCTTCAACGCGGTGGACACGTTGGAGCGGGCGAGTGAAAGGGTTTCGGCGATTTTCTCGGCCGTCAGGGGCCTGGCAGAGATATGCAAAAGCGCGTGGATCTGCGCCTGGCTGCGGTTCACGCCCCATTTCGCGCCCATATCGCCCCAGTGAAGGATAAAGCTTTGCATGGCGGGGGTCAGGTGCATGGGGCGGATCCGTTTCTTGTGTGTCAGGTATTTCTGACAATAATGAAATTATAGAATTGCGCGACGCAAGTCAAAAAGCGCGATCCGAGCGCAGCGAGGCCACGCCCAACGCCGAATGCGCCCGCAAGGGCGTCTTGAGGGGGCGGGAGCGCCCCTTCCGGTCAGAAATACATGTGAATTACTTCGTGCCGATCTTCGGCTCGGTCCCTGCGCGCAGCCGGGCAAGGTTGGCGCGGTGGGTCCAGACGATCAGCGCCGTCAGCCAGATGCCAAGGAAATAATATTGCCCATAGCCCAGCAGCAGCATCCAGAACGTCGAAGATCCCGCTGCGAACAGCGCAGCAAGCGAGGAAATGCGCACCAGCACTGCGATCAACAGCCACGTGCCACAGGCCGCAAGCCCCACGGGCCATGCCAGTGCCAGCAGCAGGCCAAGGAAGGTTGCAACACCCTTGCCGCCCTTGAACCGCAGCCACAGCGGAAAGCAATGGCCAAGAAAGGCCAGCAGCCCGGCTGCCTGCGCCGCATCATCGCCGGCAAGCGCACGGGCCAGCAGCACGGCCACCGCCCCTTTGCCGCCATCCACCAGCAGCGTCGCCGCGGCGGCTTTTTTCGACCCGGTGCGCAGCACGTTGGTCGCGCCGATATTGCCCGACCCGATGTCGCGCAGGTTGCCCAGCCCCATCACCTTGGACAGCAGCAGACCAAAGGGGATAGAGCCGAGGAAATAGCCGATCACCGCCCAAAGAACGATCACGGAAGGGGCAGAGGTAAAATCGGGCATGTTCAGGCCACCTTTGTCGCGGAGTCAAAGACGCGCGCGCCCCCGACCCATGTGCCAAGCACGCGGCCTTGCATCCGTGCGCCATCGAACGGCGTGTTCTTGGATTTCGAAAGCAGCGAGAAACGGTCCATCACGAAGGGCGCGTTCGGGTCGAACAGCACAAGGTCGGCGGGAGCTCCCTCTGACAGGCGCCCCTGCGGCAGGCCCAGCCTGTCGGCGGGGTTCAGTGCCATGGCGCGGAACAGTTGCGGCAGGGTCAGGTCGCCGGAATGGTGCAGGCGCAGGGCAGCGGGCAGCAGGGTTTGCAAGGCAACCGCGCCGGATGCCGCCTCCTCGTAGGGCAGGCGCTTGGATTCCTCGTCCTGCGGGGTGTGCATCGAACACAGCACGTCGATCAACCCGTGGCGCAGCGCGTCAAGCGTGGCCATGCGGTCGTCTTCGGACCGCAGCGGCGGCTTCACCTTGAAGAATGTGCGATAGTCGGCCACGTCCAGCTCGTTCAAGGTCAGGTGATGGATCGAGGTGCCAGCGGTCACGTCCAGCCCGTTGCGTTTGGCCCGTTCCAGCGCGGGCAGGGCGCGGGCGGTGGTGATCTGGTCGAAATGCACGCGCGCCCCTGTCATCTCGGTCAGGGCGATGTCGCGGTCGATGCCCATCCGTTCGGCCATGGGCGACACGCCGGGAAGCCCGCGCAGGGATGCGAACTTGCCCGAGGTCACGGCGGCCCCTTTCGACAGGGTGGGTTCCTGCGGGTGGGTGATGACCAGCGCGCCAAGCGATCGCGCATAGGTCAGCGCGCGCTGCATCACCTTGGTGTCGGTCAAAACGTGGTCGCAATCGGTAAAGGCAACAGCCCCCGCGTCCATCAGGAACCCGATCTCGGTCATCTCGCGCCCGTCGCGGCCCTTGGTCAGGGCGGCCATGGGAAGCACGCGGACCGGCGCGGCCTCGTTCGCGCGGCGGGTGACGAATTCCAGCGTTTCGGGGCTGTCGATCGCGGGGGCGGTGTCGGGGCGTGTGATCATCGTGGTCACGCCGCCCGCAGCCGCGGCCAGTCCTGCGGTCTTGAAGCTTTCCTTGTGGCGCTCGCCCGGCTCGCAGACCTTAACGCCCAGATCGACGATCCCCGGCGCAAGGCAATGCCCACCGCACTCGACCACATGCACCCCCTTTGGCACGGCGACCTCGGGGCCATGCGCCACGATCACCCCATCCTTGACCAGCAGGCTGCCCAATGTGGCAGAGCCGTCCTCGGGATCGATCAGGGTGGCATTGGTGAAAAGCGTGGCGGTCATGGGATCGGTCCTTGCGGCCTTGTGGTTAACCCGCGTTCTAAGCGGCGCGGGGCTGCGGGGCAAGGGAAAGGGCAGCGCAGGCGGATCAGCGCGGATCTTCCTTGGCGCGCAATTCGGCATCAAGCGAACGCTGGCGGATTTTGCGCATCATGTCATAGACCGCGCGCCCGTCGGGGATTTGTTCAAAGCCCACGGCGCGCAACTTCTTGGCGCTGCGCCCGCGCGCCTTTTCGAACCCGAACCCGACCGAGGTCGGTGGCCCTTCGTCCAAGGTCAGCACCGTGTCGGCATTGATTTCCCATGATTTCAGCTTGGGCCCCTGCAGCGGGATGGACGTGGCAACAAAGGCGCGGCGGTCGGTCAGCGTATACCACGTGTTCGACCGCTTGATGCGCGACCAGAACAGCGCGCGCATGGCGATAAGCAGACCGAGGGAAAAATGGATCAGACCCAGCATCCAGAACATCCCGCCGGCGCGCATTGCGCTTGCCATCCAGACCACGGCAAATCCGGCAAACAGCAAGCCACCCGCCGCGCGCCCCAATTTGGCAAGTTCGACCGGTGCGCCCGGCAGGGGGCGCCCCTGCCAGAGGATATTCTCGTCCGGGTCAAGGATGCCGCGCCATTCGTCCGATGGCTCCAGTATGGTTTCGGGGTCGTGCGCGGTCATGCGCAGGCCTCCATGCCAGCGCGATGCGCCTTCAGGCGGTCCTGGATAAGCCCCTCGATCCAGTCGATTTTCCGGCCCGCCAGGGTGGAATCCATCGTGCCGTCTTTCTTCAATACGGTCAGGGTGAACCCGATTTTTCCCAGATTCTCGATCTCGTCAAACCGGATCAGACGGGCCACGTTCGCGGGGTCCTTGTTTTGCCGCCCCCCCATCAGCGCCAGTTGGTCCTGCGCGACCAACACCCGCCCGACCACCTGATTGGGATGTTGCCACAAAGGCCGCAGACATTGGATGGCAAAGAGCGCGGCCAGTATCGCCTTGGTCTGGACCGGCGGCAGGTCCATTCGCGCAATCAGGAACCACCCGGCGATCGCCAGCATTCCGATATTAAGCGTCAACCCGATCACGCGCAGCGGGTTCAACAGCATGTCGCGGCCCCGGCACAGGTGGTCGATGTCGAACATGGTATGATCGCCCCGGGGTTGGTTCATGCCTTGGGGGCCTTTCCCTGCGCCAGGCCGGCGATGTCATAATGCGGCCTGCCCAACAGCGCATTGCGCAGGGCGGGCAGATCGGGAGAATAGGCGACCTCGATGATGCTGGCATTCCGGCCGACGACGAACAGCTTCCACCAACCCATGCGGCGCACGCGGGCGATATCGGCGCGGTCCAGCGCGGCAAGGCCGGGTTCGGGGGCGGTGTCGATCTGCAACAGGCGCAGGTTGGTCAGCACCCATGTCCGGCCCCGGTTCTTGCGCAGGTCTTCAAGGTTGTCGAAAACGAACAGGTCCACCACCGCCACCACGGGGATCAGCAGCCAGATGCGCGGATCGTGGTAGAACATGATGAACGGCAGCGCCAGAAGCGAGGTCAACCCCACCATCAGTGCCGACCGCGACAGGTAGGGGCGCAGGCAGGCGGTCAGGGCCATTTCAATGTTCTCTCCCGGCAGCAGATGTTCCGAAATGCCATCCATTCCGCCTGATGGCGGGGGCAGGTCGGGTTCTGGCGGCAGGGTCGGGATCATGGACGCTCGTATGGCAGGCCGCTGGCTCGGGCAATTCGGGCGGCGACCGCGTGGCGGTCTTCCATGTATTTGATCAGGTGCTTGTCGCCGGTCTGGGTGACGATCTGCACCGCGGATCCGATGCCGCGAATTTTGGCGATCTCGGCTAGGCGCACGGCGCGCGATTGCGGGCCAAGCAGGCGGCTGTCCGTCATGTCCCACCGCGCTTTCAGCTCGTCCGAGGCGATGTAGAAGGCGCGGACGGCAATCGCCGCCAGACCGCCCACGGCACCGGTCCAAACATGCGGGTTGCCCATGGACCAAAGGATCGCCATGCCAATCGCCATCGCGCCCGCCGCCATCCACGCATGGTCGCGCCAGTATTGCATCCGGTCGGGGTGAAAACTTTCGACGATCTGTTCGCCGTCCGTCAGGGGGGTGGTGGGGGTCATTGAAAACTGCATGATCGCACCATGCCGCAGGTAGGGCGGTGCGGGCAAGATCGCCGGTGCGCCAGGGGGCGCTATGCGGCGATGTGCGGCATCAAAGCTGCAACCGCGGCTTGCGACGGATCACAAGAAGGCAAGGCCCGCCATCAGGATCAGCCCCAGCAGCGCCATTACCAGCACGATATAGCGGTTCATGTGTGGGGCCTGGTCGGGCATTGCGGCGGGGGCCGCGCCAGTCAGCGCGCCCATGGCCGATTCGGCGGTCAACCGCTCCAGCGAGGGTGCGGTATGCGCTTCGGGCCATGTGCCGATCCAGCGCAGCGGCGGATGCACGCGCAATTGCCGCGCCGCGCCCTTGAACGCGCGCGAGGTGACAATGACCAGCCCGCCGGTCAGCCCGTCCAGCCGCGGGCGGTCCGCGCCGATGGCGTCGGGGTCCACGCCTTGCCCTTCGATCAGGTAATCGGTCAGGCCGACCCCGGCCAGGTCGGCAGCGTCGAAAACCTGCGCATAGGTCATGTCCAGCGGGGCGGTTTCCAGCGCCTCGGGCAGGCGGATCACGGCCCCGTCAGCAAAGCTCCGGGCATCCTCGGGGGACAGGTCAAGGGCGAACAGGCGGACCTGACCGAACTCGTTTTGCGGGATCGTCATGGTATCGGACATGGATCTGCCTTTGCTTTTCGGGCGCGCAGTCTGGCGCGCGTAGGACGCGGCGATGACTTGGGTCAACGCATTACAGGGTCGATGGGTTCCACCCAAGTCCGGTGGTTACGCCATCACGCCCTGTTCGGTCCGCGCGGTGCGCAGGTTGCGCGCCAGTAGGTCCATCGCCGCCATGCGCACCGCCACGCCCATTTCCACCTGGTCCTGGATGACGGACCGGTTGATGTCATCGGCCAGCGTGCCGTCGATTTCCACGCCGCGGTTCATCGGGCCGGGGTGCATGACGATGGCGTCATCCTTGGCGATGGACAGCTTGGCGGCGTCCAGCCCGTAGCGGTGGTAATATTCACGTTCCGACGGGATGAAGCCGCCATCCATCCGTTCGCGTTGCAGGCGCAGCATCATCACCACGTCCACGTCTTGCAGCCCCTCGCGCATGTCCTCGTATACCTCGACGCCGAATTTCGCGATGCCCGCGGGCATCAGCGTGGGCGGGCCGATCAGGCGCACGCGGTTTTCCATCTTGCCCAGCAGCAGGATGTTGGACCGCGCCACGCGGGAATGGGCAATATCGCCGCAAATGGCGATGTTCAGCCGGTGCAACCGGCCCTTGGCGCGGCGGATCGTCAGCGCATCCAGCAGCGCCTGCGTCGGGTGTTCGTGCTTGCCGTCGCCTGCGTTCAGCACGGCGCAGTTCACTTTCTGCGACAGCAGGTCCACCGCGCCGGAATGCGGATGGCGCACCACCAGCAGGTCGGGATGCATCGCGTTCAGCGTCATAGCGGTGTCAATCAGCGTCTCGCCCTTCTTGATGGAACTGGCCTGCATCGACATGTTCATCACATCCGCGCCCAGCCTTTTGCCTGCCAGTTCGAAACTGGCCTGCGTGCGGGTGGAGTTTTCAAAGAACATGTTGATTTGCGTCAGCCCCGCCAGCGCATCGGCATGTTTCACGTCGCGCCGGTTCAGGTCTACATATTGTTCGGCCAGGTCCAGCACGGTGGTGATTTCCGAAGGGGCCAGCGGCTCGATCCCAAGCAGGTGTTTCTGGTTAAAGCTCATGGATTCCTCGCGGCCACTGGATTGGCCCCCTGTATAGAAGCGGTGCGGGGTCGGGGCAAGATTGGGCTGCCCATCACGGCGGGATCGGATAAGCTGCGCGGCATGGAATCGCTGAACCTTGATACGATGGATGCCGCCACGGCCCTTGCCCTGCTGGAATGGCAGTTGGAAATGGGCGTTGACGAGGCGCTTTCGGACACGCCCGTCGATTGCTATGCCCTGCCGGATATTGCCCCGTGGTCGCCCCGCGCCGCACGCGAAAGGGCAAAAGCCGTCCCGCAGGCGCCGGTCGCCGTCAAGGGCCCCGACCCCTTGGCCGAGGCCGAGACCGCAGCGAAATCCGCCTCGAACCTTGATGAATTGCAGGCCGCCATGGCCGCCTTCGATCATTGCGGATTGAAACGCGGTGCGCGGTCGCTGGTTTTTGCTGATGGCAACCCGCAGGCCCGCGTCATGGTCCTGGGCGAGGCTCCGGGCCGCGAGGAGGACGCGCAGGGCAAGCCCTTTGTCGGCGCGGCGGGGCAATTGCTGGACAAGATGCTGGGCGCGATCGGGCTGGACCGCGCCACAGATATCGCTGAAAGCGCGGTCTATATTACCAATGTAATGCCCTGGCGCCCCCCCGAAAACCGCGACCCCACGCCGGACGAGGTGGCGATGATGCGCCCCTTCCTTGCCCGTCATGTGGAACTGGCCAATCCTGACCTGTTGATCCTGATGGGCAATTTCGCCTGCGAGGCAACTTTGGGCAAACGCGGCATCACCCGCCTGCGCGGCCAGTGGACCAAGGCGCTGGGCAAACCCGCCATGCCCATGTTCCACCCTGCCGCCCTGCTGCGCCGGACCGAGCAAAAGCGCGACGCATGGGCCGACCTTCTGGCGATCAAGGCACGGTTGCGGGGCGACGCATGAGGTGGCTGTTGGCGCTTGTGCTGATGGCTGGCGCGGCCCGTGCCGAGGATGCGGGATTTCCTATTGATTACGATGCGCTGTTCGCCGCCCATGCAGACAAGGTGCAGCAACCCGAACCGGGGCTGCGCCATTTGGAATTGCCCGGCCCGGTGATCGTCACCGCGCGGGACAATGGCGGGGTGCCGACCTATTTCGCAACCGATCAAAGCGGGCAGGGTGCTGTCGGTTGCGCCATGAGCGTCATGATCGAAGTGTTGGTGCTGGCAGGCCACTGCGACAGCGTGCTGGATACGGGCAGCATTGCCCGGCTTGAAGGGCTGATCCACGCCTACGGGGTTTTCATGGCGCAAAACAGCTTTCCGCCGGTGCCCGCAGATCAGGTGTTGCCGCGCCTTCAAGCGATGATCCGCGCCCGCGATGCGCGGCTTGGACAATTCGCCTGCCCCGCGCCGGATGCGGCGGATAACCAGATTGTGTCCATGGCGCGGTCTATCAGTTCTGAATCTGCCGTCAGGCGGGCCAAGCGCAGCCTGTCCAAGCCGCGCCTGCCCGTGCTGAACCCCTGCCTGTAAAAGGAGCCACCATGAGCCGCATTGACGAAAGCCTTGAATTTATCCCGGTCCGCATCGCCATTCTGACCGTGTCCGACACGCGGCAATTGGCCGAGGACCGGTCTGGCGACACCCTGATCGCGCGGATCGAAGGGGCAGGGCATGTTCTGGCGGATCGCAAGATCGTGACGGACGACCGCCCCGCCATAGCCGCGCAGTTGCGCGAATGGATCGCGGATGCAGGCGTGGATGTCATCATCTCGACCGGCGGCACCGGGTTGACCGGCCGCGATGTCACGGTCGAGGCGCATCGCGATGTCTATGAAAAGGAAATCGAGGCCTTCGGCACAGTTTTTACCATGGTATCCATGCAGAAAATCGGCACGTCCGCAGTGCAAAGCCGCGCCACGGGGGGCGTCGCCGGGGGCACCTATCTGTTCGCCCTGCCCGGCAGCCCCGGTGCCTGCAAGGATGCCTGGGACGAGATCCTGAAATGGCAGTTGGATTACCGCCACCGCCCCTGTAATTTCGTGGAAATCATGCCCCGGCTGGAAGAGCACAGGCGCCGCAAGTGATATTGCGCCGGTCCTTGCGACGGAATGCCTGCGTCCATCCGTAACACTCTTGTGGCTTGGCTTCCCCATGCGGGGCTGTAAAGGTATATCCCAGATATTCCGATTTCGGAATGTAGCGTGAAGGAGTTTACATGCGTTTCCTGCGGCAGGGCCTGTTCGGCCTGTTCATTACCGGCGTTGCACTGGCCTGCCTGATCTGGGCCGCGGCCATGCTGCGCGGCGCGGTAGAGGATCGCATGTCAAAGCAAGCGGCTACGCCGCAGGGCAAGGAACGTATCTTTGCCGTGGCCGTGACCACCGCGAAACCCGGCACGGAAACCCCGATCCTGACCGCCTTTGGCCAGGTCCAAAGCCGCCGGTCTCTGGAATTGCGCGCGGCGGTGCGTGGCACCGTGGTGGACCTGTCCGACAGTTTCGTCGAAGGCGGCGCGGTCAGCGCCGGCGAGGTGCTGGTCAGGATCGACCCGCAGGACGCGCAAAGCGCCGTCAACCGCGCCAAGACCGACCTGATGGATGCCAAGGCCGAAGAGCGCGAGGCCACCCGCGCCGTCGCACTGGCCCGCGACGAATTGGCCGCCGCCGAGGACCAGGCCGCTCTGCGCCAAAAGGCGCTGGAACGGCAGCGCAGCCTTAAGGAGCGCCGCGTCGGGTCCGCCGCAAATGTCGAAGCCGCGGAACTGGCTGTCAGCGCCGCCCGCACCGCCATTCTGGCGCAGCGCCGCGCATTGACCCAAGCCGAGGCGCGCGTGGACAGCGCGGCCACATCCCTTGCCCGCGTCCGTCTGGCGCTGGAAGAGGCAGAGCGCGTGCTGGCCGACACCGTTTTGCGGGCCGAATTCGATGGCGTTCTCAGCGCGGTCAGCGCCTCGGACGGGGAACTTGTCAGCCAGAACGAAAAGCTGGCAGACCTGATCGACGCCGACGCGCTGGAAGTCGCTTTTCAGGTTTCGGCCCCGCAGTATGCGCGGTTGCTGGATGACTCGGGGCGGTTGGAACAACGTCCGGTTGACGTGGTGTTGGAGGTCGCGGGCACCGATCTGCGCAGCACGGGCCGCATCAACCGCGAAGGCGCGGCGGTCGGCGCGGGCCAGACGGGGCGGCAATTGTTCGCCGCGATGGATAAGGCGGGCGGGTTGAAGCCCGGAGATTTCGTCACCGTTCTGGTCGAAGAGGCCCCCTTGAACGGCATTTTCCGCCTGCCGAATTCGGCGCTGGGCGCGGATGGCACGGTTCTGGTGCTGGGGGAAGGCGACCGCCTGGAGGCGATTGACGTCGAACTGTTGCGCCGGCAGGGCGACGACGTGTTGCTGCGCGCCGAAGCGCTGGACGGGCGTGAGGTCGTGCGCCAACGCTCGGCTCTGCTGGGCGCGGGAATCAAGGTGCGCCCGTTGCGTGCCGGGTCCGACACCCGGGCAAGGGCCGAGCCCGATATGATCGAACTGGCCCCCGAACGCCGCGCCCGCCTTTTGGCCGCCATCGACCAAAGCCAGCGCCTGCCCGATGCGCAAAAGGCCGAAATGCGCCAGAAACTGGAGGCGGACAAGGTTCCCGCCGATCTGGTCCAGCGTATCGAAGCGCGGATGGGGGGCTGATCCGCCATGCGCAAGCTGCCCAAACCCGCAGGCGGGATCATTTCGTATTTCACGCGGCACCGCACGGCGGCGAACCTGTTGCTGGTCGTGCTGATGATCCTTGGCCTGACCTCCCTGCCAAAGATGCGCGCGCAGTTTTTTCCCGATGTGATCATCGACAATGTCACGGTTTCCGTGCTGTGGGACGGTGCCGGCGCAGAGGACGTGGACCGCGCCATCGTGCAACTGCTGGAGCCGGCCCTGCTGGCCGTGGACGGGGTCGAGGAAAGCACCGCCAATTCCCGTGAAGGGCGCGCCAGCATCACGCTGGAATTCGAGCCGGGCACGGACATGGGCCGCGCTGCCGAGGATGTGCAATCGGCGGTGGATGTCATCACCACCCTGCCCGAAGAGGCCGAAGAACCGGTGATCCGGCGCGGCGCCTGGGCCGATACGGTCACCGACGTGGTCATATCCGGCCCGGTCGCGCCTGAACAATTGGGCCGCTATGCCGACGAGATGATCATACGCCTGTTCGACCGCGGTATCACCCGCACCACCATCGTTGGCGTCGCCGCGCCGGAAACCTTGATCGAGGTGCCGATGGCAGCGCTGATCGCCAATGACGTGACCATGGCCGAGATCGCCGAGGCCATCGCGGGCGAGGTCACGGCGGATCCGGCGGGCGATGTCACCGGGGCCAATGCCCGTGTGCGCACCGGCGTTGAAAAGCGCGCCCCCGACCAGATCGAGGCCGTGGTTCTGCGCCGCAACGCCGATGGCTCAACGCTCAGGGTGGGGGATGTGGCGCGGGTTGCCTTGCTGGGTTCCGACCGCGACCGCAGCTTTTTTGTCGGGGGCGATCCGGCGGTGACAATCCGCATCAACCGCTCCGACGCGGGCGATGCGATCGAAATGCAGCGTGACGTGCAGGACTTGGCCGCCGAGATGGAGGCGACCTTGCCCCAAAGCGTCACGATCGAGTTGATCCGCACGCGGGCCGAAATGATCTCGGCCCGGCTGTCGATCCTGTTGGACAGCGCCAAGATCGGGCTGGCGCTGGTGCTGGGGCTGCTTTTCTTGTTCCTGAACGCGCGCACCGCGCTTTGGGTGGCGGCGGGCATTCCGGTGGCGCTGCTGTCGGCCATGGCGCTGATGTATTTCGCAGGGCTGACGATCAACATGATCTCGCTTTTCGCGCTGATCATCACGCTGGGGATCGTGGTGGATGACGCCATCGTGGTGGGCGAACATGCCGATGCGCGGGCGCGGCGCGGCGAGCCGCCGGTCGAGGCGGCGGAAAATGCCGCGCGGCGCATGACCCTTCCGGTGTTCTCTTCTACCATGACCACGGTGATCGCCTTTTTCGGGCTGGTCATCATCGGCGGGCGCTTTGGCGACCTGATCAAGGATATCCCGTTCACGGTGATCGTGGTGCTGATGGCATCGCTTGTGGAATGCTTCTTGATCCTGCCCAATCACATGGCCCATGCCCTGACCAGCGCGGGGCGCGAGCATTGGTATGACTGGCCCTCGCGGCAGGTGAACCGGGGCTTTGACTGGATCAGGCTGCACCTGTTCCGCCCGCTGATCGCAATGGCCGTGCGCGGACGATACGCGGTGCTGGCCGGCGCGGTGATGCTGTTGGCCGGGCAGGTGGCCATGGTGATCGACGGGCGCGTTCAATGGCGGTTCTTCAACCCGCCGGAAAGCGGCAGCGTGTCTGGCAGTTTCGCCATGCTGGAAGGGGCCACGCGCGACGACAGCCTTGCCATGATGCGCGAATTGCAGCGCGCGACAGAGGAACTGGGCACCGAATACGCGGACCGCTACGGCCGCAACCCGCTGGATTTCGTCATTGCCGAACTTGGTGGCAGTTCGGGCCGCGGGCTGGCCGGGGCCGACACCAAGGATGCCGATCTGCTTGGTGGCATCTCGATCGAGTTGATCGACGCCGACCTGCGCCCCGAATATAGCAGTTTCGCCTTCGTTGGCGAACTGCAAGAGCGCGTGGCGATGTACCCGCTTGTCGAAACGCTAAGCTTTCGCGGGCACCGCGCGGGCCCGGGGGGCGACAGCCTTGACGTGCAATTCTACGGTGCCAGTGCGACCGATCTGAAAGCCGCCGCCGAGGCGCTGAAAACCGAGATGGCCAAATACCCCGAGGCCAGCGGGGTCGAGGATAACCTGGCCTATGACAAGGTTGAAATGGTGCTGGAACTGACCCCGCAGGGACAGGCGCTTGGCTTTACCATCGACAGCCTTGGCCGCGTCTTGCGCCACCGGCTGAACGGGATTGAGGCGGCGACCTATCCCGACGGTCCGCGCAGCGCCACGGTGCAGGTCGAACTGCCCGCCTCTGAGTTGAGCGCGGATTTCCTGGAACGGATGCAGATGCGCACCGGCGCGGGCACTTACGTGCCGCTGGCCGACTTGGTGCGGGTCACGCAAGAGGCGGGGTTTTCCACTGTCCGCCGTGAAAATGGGCTGCGCGTTGTGTCGGTGACAGGCGACATCAGCCAGGACAACGCCGCCCGCTACACCGAAATATTGCAAGCGCTGAAACAAGACATCCTGCCCCGCATTGCCAGCGAAAAGCAGGTTGAATTCCGCATCGCCGGCCTGAGCGAGCAAGAGAATGAATTTCTGAACGACGCCCGCAACGGGCTGATACTGACCCTGGTGGGGATTTACCTGGTGCTGGCCTTCGTCTTTGCCAGCTGGACGCGGCCCATCGTGGTGATGGCGATCATTCCCTTCGGTCTGGTCGGCGCGATCTGGGGCCATTACGTCTGGGGTGTGCCGCTGTCGATGTTCACCGTCGTGGGGCTGCTGGGGATGGTCGGGATCATCATCAACGATTCCATCGTGCTGGTCACATCCATCGACGATTTCGCCGAGGAACGCGGGCTGCGCCCCTCGATCATCGATGGCGCGGCGGACCGGTTGCGCCCCGTGCTGCTGACCACGCTGACCACTGTGCTGGGGCTGGCGCCGCTGCTGTATGAAACCTCGTCGCAGGCGCAATTCCTGAAGCCGACGGTGATTACACTTTGCTACGGGCTGGGCTTTGGCATGGCGCTGGTGCTGCTTCTTGTGCCTGCGCTGGTGGCGATGCAGTCGGATTTCGCCCGCGCCACCAAGGCATTCCGGCACGCGATCAGGGCGCGCCGCGCCCGTGGGCTGCGTGGCCTGATGCTGGCGGGCACGGCGCTGATGCTGGGTTGGCTGACCCTGACAATGGGATGGAGCGCGATCGCAGGCACGATGCCGGGGCCGCTTGCGGCATTGGGGGCAGGCATGGGCGCGGCCTTTGCGGCCTTTTTCGCGGGGCTGGCAGTGTTGGTGCTGGCGCTGTTCGTTCTGGGAATGACCGTGCGGCTTGATCCCTTGCGCCGCGCGTGATCGCGCGGCGCAAGGGATCAAGCCCGAGCGTAAGCGAGGACCGCTGGATCATGGCTGGCGCAAAGGGTCACTTGGCGGGGCAGCCGGTGATGTCCACGGCGCGGGTCGATCCCAGCACGGTCAGCCGCACGCCCGACCGGTTCAGCGCAAAGGCTCGGCCCGAAACATGCTCCATCTCGGCCTCGATCCACAACGTGTCACCCGTGCGGCGCGTGACCGGTTCCGACACCCAGACCTGCGGGTCCGATGTTTCCATCACCGCATCCTCGGCCCCGCCGGCGTGCGGCAAGATTACGGCCGCGCGCACAATCAAACCGTTCCCGGTTGCACTGACCTCGCAGCGCACATCTTTCACGCCGCCCTTGCGCGCCTCCATCGGCTGATCCGCCAAGGCCGCCGCGATCTGCGGGTTTTTCGCCCCGCTATCGGTCAGCAGGCTGGTCACGTCCAGCGACACGGGCACGCAGATATCTTTGCAGATTCCGATCTGGATCTGCCCGCGCAACTCCACCGGCTTGTCCGGCTCAAGCGGGCGCACGGTGATCGGCAGGGTGACCCCGTGCTTGTAGCCGACCGAACGCATCCCGTTTTGCGTGAACACGTGCGGCGTCGGCCAATGTAGCGCGACCCCTTCAAGGTTGCCCGATCCGCGCCAGTCGAATTCCGGGGGTATGCCCGCATCGCCGGGGCTGCGCCAATATGTCTTCCATCCCGGTGCCAGCACGAGCCGCAGGGCGGTCACATGGTCGCCCCGCTCGTTCTGCCAACCGGGCAACACCGTGGCCTCGACCTTGTTGGCATAGGGGTTGGCCTGCGCAGGGGCAGTGGCAAAGGGCAGGGCCGCAAGGGCGCAAAGGGCAAGCGTTCTGATCATGCCTATTCAGATGCGACAGCGGCACTGAAATCTCAACACACGAATTGGCGAGATTCCACCCGTTTGCCGTGATCGCCCTGTTTTCATCCGCCTTTTCCTTGCCTTGCCCGCCCTGCGCCCCCATGTTTGTCATATGAGCAAAGCGGAGCGAGAATGACCCCGATAGAGCAAACCCCGGACCCTGAACACAGCAGCACCGCAGGTGCTGACGCGGCCATGGACCTGACCGGCAAGCTGCTAATCGCCATGCCCGGCATGGGGAATCCGCGGTTCGAACATTCGGTGATCTATGTCTGTGCCCATTCCGAAGAAGGGGCAATGGGGCTGATCGTCAACAAACCCTCGCCTGACATCAAGCTGCGCGAGTTGCTGGAACAGTTGGAGGTGCAGGTGGACGCAGGGCTGCCCCGGATGCCGGTGCATTTCGGCGGGCCGGTTGAACATGCGCGCGGCTTCGTGCTGCATTCACCCGATTTCACATCCGCCGCCCATTCGCTGGAGGTGGACGAGCGGTTCCGCATGACCGGCACGCTGGATATCCTTGAAGCGATCGGTCGTGGCCTTGGCCCTGAACGCGCGATCCTTGCACTTGGCTATGCCGGCTGGGGCGAAGGCCAGCTGGAAGACGAGATCGCCCAGAACGCATGGCTGACCTGCGACGCCACGCCCGAACTTGTGTTCGGCGAAGCGGATGACAGCAAATGGGAAGCAGCCCTTGGCACCTTGGGAGTTAGTGCGCTGACCCTGTCGAGCGAGGCAGGCCACGCCTGAACGGGCGGGATTTCCTAAAGCGCGGATGCCTGCGGCGCGAGGTATTTTCGGAACAATGAAGGATGGGGCGGTCTTGCCGAGCGCAGCGAGGCCACGCCCAACCGGCGAATGCGCCCGCATGGGTGCCTGAGCGGGCGGGAGCCCTTCCCTTCGGTTAGGTGCGCGGCGCGGCGGCGCGGCGCAGGCGATCGTTGATGGCACGGCCCAGACCGATATCGGGGATCGGGGCGACGGCGATGGCAGGCGCGTTTTGGGCATCCAGATCGTGGAGGGCGCGGAACAGGTTTGCTGCGGCCTCGGTCAGGTTGCCACGTTCCGACAAGTTCAGATCGCAGTCCATATGGCCAAAGCCCAGCAGCAATTCGCCGTTTTCGCGGCTGGTGGCGTTCAGGCGGACGGGGGCGCCGGGCGCGTAGTGGCTGCTCATCTGGCCAGGGGCCGTCAACGCATCTGTATCCGCTTGCAGGCGCAGGGGGGCGTTCAATACGGCCTCTATCTCTTCGGCGGGGATGCCGCCGGGGCGCAGCAGGGTCGGTTCTCCGGCAAGGCCAAGGATCGTCGATTCCACGCCGACCTCGCACGGGCCGCCGTCCAGCACCGCCTCGATCCGGCCCTTCAGACCATCCAGAACATGGCCCGCAGACGTGGGCGATATCCGCCCCGACGGGTTGGCCGAGGGCGCGGCCAGCGGCCCGTCATAGCGGTTCAGCAATTCGCTGGCCAGCGGGTGCGTCGGCACGCGGATCGCCAGCGTCGGCAGCCCTGCGGTGACAAGCGGCGACAGCCCGTGCCCGTCGCGCAGCGGCAGCACAAGGGTCAAAGGCCCCGGCCAGAAGGCGCGGGCCATACGGTCGGCCATGTCGGACCATTCGACGTAGTGCTTTGCCCGTTCAGGGGATGCCACATGCACGATCAGCGGGTTGAAACGGGGCCGCCCCTTGGCGTCGAATATGCGCGCCACGGCCATATCGTCGCGCGCATCGGCGCCCAGCCCGTAAACCGTTTCGGTCGGAAAGGCGACCAGACCGCCACCTGCCAGCACCTCGCAGGCGCGGGCAATCCCGACATCGTCGGGCAAAAGGGTTTCGGTCGCTAACATGTTCAAAATCCGGTGACGCCGCGTTTTGGTTGCCTGACAAGGGGCGATCTTTACCTTGCAAGCTCAAGCGAGATGAATACAAGCGGCCGTCAGAAAATCCAAGGCCGCAAAAGCGCATCCGCTATGCACACGTAAGCACGTAAGGAGGAGCCCCATGCCGTTCAGAGCCCCCGTTGATGATTTCCGCTTCATCCTGTCTCATGTTGCCCCGATGGCGAAACTGACACAGACCGAAGTCTTCGCCGAGGCGACCCCCGACATGACCGACGCGGTTCTGGGCGAGATGGGTAAGCTGATGGAAGAGGTGATGGAACCCACGCGCCGCAATGGCGACTTGCAAGGGGCGGTTCTGGAAAACGGTGTTGTGCGCACCTCCCCCGGTTTCAAGGAAGCGTTTCAGCAGATGGCCGAAGGTGGCTGGATCGGAATTTCCTCCAGCCCTGAATATGGCGGGATGGGCTTGCCACTGGCGATGAACACCGCCTTCACCGACATGATGGCCGCCACCAACATGGCGCTTGGCCTGTGCCCGCTGCTGACGCAGGGCCAGATCGAGGCGCTGGAACATCACGCCAGCGACGAGATCAAGGAGCTGTATCTGCCGCGCCTTATTTCCGGCGAATGGACCGGCACGATGAACCTGACCGAACCGGGTGCCGGTTCGGACGTGGGCGCGTTGAAATCCAAGGCCGAGCCCAACGGCGACGGCACCTATGCGGTGACGGGTCAGAAGATTTTCATCACATGGGGCGACCATGATTTCGGCGGCAATGTATGCCACCTTGTGCTGGCCCGCCTGCCCGATGGTGTGCCGGGGACCAAGGGGATTTCCCTGTTCATGGTGCCCAAGTTCATCCCCGACGAGGATGGCAACCTGGGCGAGCGCAACAGCCTGTCCGTAGTCAGCCTTGAACACAAGATGGGTATCCATGGATCACCCACCGCCGTGATGCAATTCGACGGGGCCAAGGGCTGGCTGATCGGTGCGCCGCACAAGGGCATGGCCGCGATGTTCACCATGATGAACAACGCCCGCCTTGGCGTGGGTGCCGAAGGGATCGGTATTGCCGAGGGCGCGACGCAAGCCGCCACCGCCTATGCCGCAGAGCGCAAGCAGATGGGCGCGATCATCAACCACGCCGATGTGCGCCGGATGCTGCTGACCATGAAGGCCGACACTTTCGCGGCCCGCGCCATCGCGCTGAACTGCGCTGTGGCGTTGGACATGGGCACCGCCACCGGCGAGGCCGAGTGGACCGCGCGCGGTGCTTTGCTGACCCCGATCGCCAAGGCATTCGGGTCGGACACTGGCATCACGGTGGCCGAAATGGGCGTTCAGGTGCATGGCGGCATGGGTTTCATCGAAGAAACCGGCGCGGCCCAATACAGCCGTGATGGCCGTATTACTGCGATCTACGAAGGCACCAACGGCATTCAGGCGATGGACCTTGTGGGCCGCAAGATGATGGACGGCGGAGAGGCGGCCTATGCCCTGCTGGACGAGATCGAGGCAAACGCCGAAAAGGCCCGTTGCGCCTCGGCCGGGTTGTCCGATCTGGCCGAACCCGTGTGGCAGGCAACCGAAACCCTGCGCGAAGGGGTGGAATGGCTGGTCGGCCAGACCGATATGAACGCCCGTTTCGCCGGATGCGTGCCCTTCCTCAAGGCGTTTGCCCGCGTTCTGGGTGGCCATTACCACCTTGTCGCCGCGATGGCCGAGGGCGCGGACGGCCCGCGCACGAAATTGGCGAAATTCTACATCAACCGCCTTGTGCCCGAACACGAGGGGCTGTTGGCCCACGCGCAGGCCGGCGCGGATGACCTGTATGCCTTTGACGTGGAAGAACTGACAGCGTGAGTTTTCCCGGTTCCTCGGCCCCGTTGCGCTATCCTTTCGAAGAGGCACCTGAATACGGCGCGGGAATCGAGGTGGCAGAGGGGGTGCTGTGGCTGCGCTTGCCGCTGCCCATGGCGCTGGACCATGTGAACATCTACGCCATAGACGAAGGCGACCACTGGTCCATCGTCGATGCGGGGGTCTATTCGAAAAAGATGGTCGGAATGTGGGAAAGCATTTTGGCCGGTCCGCTCAAGGGCAAGCCTGTGGGCCGCGTGATCCTGACCCATCACCACCCCGACCACGTGGGTATGGCTGGCTGGTTCGTGGAACGCGGGGCGGAACTGGTGACGACCCGCACCGCCTACCTGATGAGCCGGATGCTGATTCTGGATGTCGAGGGCGAGGCAACCGAACAGGCCAAGGCGTTCTGGCGCGCGGCGGGCATGGCACCTGATATCTATGCGCAGCGTTGCGCTGACCGACCGTTCAACTTCGCCGACATCTCTTACCCGTTGCCGATCGGCTATTCCCGTCTGCAACAGGGCGACCGCTTTCGTGCCGGTGGCCGCGACTGGGACGTGCATATCGGCAATGGTCACGCGCCCGAACATCTGACCCTATGGAGCCAGAGTGACAATCTGGTGATCGCAGGGGATCAGATTCTGCCTTCGATCAGCCCGAACATCGGCGTGCATCCCGCCGAGCCTGACGCCGACCCCGTGGGCGAATGGCTGGAGGCTTGCGAGCGCTTGTCGAACCTGGCCCGCGCCGACCACCTGGTGCTGGGCGGGCACAAGCTGCCGTTTTCCGGCCTGCCGGTGCGGATGCGCCAACTGATCGACAACCACCACGGCGGGCTGCGCCGCTTGCTGAAACACCTGGAAACCCCGCAGACGGCCGTCGAATGTTTCGCACCGCTGTTCAAGCGCAAGATTTCCGGCGGCGTCTACGGGCTGGCCATGGTCGAGGCATACGCCCACCTGAATCACCTGCACCAGACCGGCGAAGTCACCCGCAGCCGCCGCGAAGATGGCGCTTGGCTGTGGCAGAAGGCCTGACTCCGCGCTACCTTCCGCGTGAACAGAAGCGGAGACAGGCCAGATGGATGACGAGATACGCACCTCTGCCGAGGCGCATGAAAACGACGTGATCCCCCGTCGGCGCGAGGTTCACGCCGACCCCAAGGCGCAGCCCGACACCTCGATCCCGGAAAATCTGACCTCCAAGCCGGTCGAACAGAAAAGCCCCGCGGAATGGGCCTATGAACGGCTGATCCTGTATATCCAGAACTTCGAAGAGGGGCTGGACAACGAACATGAGGTCGCCATGGGCTTTGCCGGGGGCGATGCGGGCGTGCTGCGGATCGAAGGCATGGGATTTTTCGATCCTGACATCGTGACCTTCTACGGCACCGATGAATACGGCGCGAAAACCCAGCTGATCCAGCATGTTACGCAGCTGGCGGTGATTCTGCGCGCGATCCCGCGCGCTGCGCTAGGCGAGGGCGACGCGCCAGAGGATGCACCCCGCCGCATCGGTTTCCGTCTGGCCCGCGCATTGGAAGAGGACAGCGCGCAGCCCGATACGCAGTCCGATACCAAGTAACCCTGTGGCAAGCTCGCCGCGATAGAACATCCGCGGTGCAAGGTGCCGGAATCCCGGCGTGACAGGGCGCTTAGAATCCGCTAATCACCGGGTAAGGACGATCTTTCGGAAGGAAACGGGACTATGGCCGAACACAAGCATGGCGAAATGGACATCGAAGTTCAGGAAAAAACGTATGACGGGTTCGTGAACTTCGTCAAATGGTCGGTGATCGCGATCATCGGCATTCTGGTATTCATGGCGCTGGTCAACAGCTGATCCATTCGGATTTTATGCGCCCGTCCCGATTCTGAACAGACCGGGGCAGGCGCAACTGTTTTTTGTGCAGGTTTTTCAGCGGGGATTCCACCTATGCTGCTTCGTTTGACCCTATTGATCCTGGCCACCCTGTCGGTTTCGGCCTGCGGCTATAATCAAAGCGATATTCCGCCCTCCAGCCTCGGGACAGTGCAGGCGGCGACCTATCGCCATAACGACGCGCCGGCGCTGACGTTGTTCACCGCGATTTCAAATTCGACCGACGAGGGCGCGCATAGCGCGCTGATGGTTAACGGCAGCCAGAGGGTGATCTTTGACCCAGCGGGTACTTTCCGCAAGAATGATGCGATCATCGAACAGGGCGATGTGCTGTACGGTGCCAGCCCGCGCATGGTTGACGGCTACACCCGTTTCCACGCGCGCGAGACCTATCACGTGGTGGTCCAGCGCCTTGAGGTGCCCCGCGAAACAGCCGAATCCGTGTTACAGGATGTGCTAAGCTACGGTGACGTGCGGGCGGCGATGTGTACCAATTCGACCTCGACCGTTCTTAGCCGCGCAAACCTGCCCGGCCAAATCCGCACCACCATGTTCCCGAAAAACCTGATGGAGCAGTTCAAGGCCGTGCCGGGTGTCAGCACGCGCGAACTGTTCGAATATGACAGTGACGACAAGTCCAAGGCGCTTGAAGCCTACGAGCCCGAGCGCGTCGCGGAAACCCTGCACGAGCGGCGCCGGAACGGCACCACCGAGGAGGCGCAAGCAGCCGCCGCTGGCAAGGGCAAAGCCAAGGCCAACTGATCGAGCCTTTATGCGCACGAAAAAGGGGCTGCCTGCGCGGGCCTTTTTTGTGCCTAACCCAGCAGCCAGAGCATGACGTAAAGCGTGATCGCACCGGCGCCGATGGCGGCCAGCACATTGCGGGTGAAATACCCGATTGCCAGCGTCACCGCCGCCGCAGTCAGCCGCGCGGGGTCGGGCTGACCATCCGTGGCCGAGGGCCACAGCGTCAGCGGCGCCACCAGCGCGGGCAGCACGGCCACGGCAGTATAGCGCAGGTGCCGCAGCACCCATTCCGGCATGGTGCGGTTGCCGATCAGGCCAAGGAACACGAAGCGTAGCCCGAAGCTGCCCAGCCCCAGAAAGATGATAACGGTCCAAAGCGCGGTTTTGTCGATGGGCAGGTTCATTCCGGCACCCTTTCGAACGGGGCAAGGGCAAAGCGGCGCTCGACCTCGGCGCCGGTGGCCATACCTGCCACGGCGGCGACCAGCAGGCCCAAGTTATAAGGCAGCCATGCAAAGCCAAGCGCCAGGGCGACCGACACCAGTGCGGCAGCGCGATGCGCCCCCGTGGTCAGCATCGGCGCGATGATGGCCAGAAAGGTGATCGGCACGGCGAAATCCAGCGCCAGCCCGTCAGGGATGGATGTGCCCACCAGCGCCCCGGCCACGGTCGCCACGTACCAAAGCGGGCAGACAGGGGCCAAAGCGCCAAAGAAATAGGACAGTTTTTCCGGCAACCCCCAACCGGGGTTCTTCGTGTAAGCCATCGACGCACAGGCATAGGTCTGATCCACCAGGAAATAGGCGATGATCGCCCGTTTCCACAGCGGTGCGCCCCCCAGATGCGGCGTAAGAGAGGCCGAATACATCGCCATCCTCAGGTTAACCGCAAGTGCGGATGCCAGCACCACCCATGTCGGCGCATGTTCCGACAAAAGCTGCACGGCGGTGAACTGCGCCGCGCCCGCGATGACGACAACGGAAAAAGACAGCGCCTCGATCACGTTCAGCCCCGCCTCGGTTGCGACGACGCCGAACAGCAGGCCAAAGGGTATGATCACCACCGCGAAGGGCGCGCCGTCTTTAAGGCCCATACGAAGGGCTTTGCGGGTGGATGGGCTGGACATGGGGGTCTCTCGCACTTGTGCTGCGCCCAGAGCTAGCGTCTTGGCGCGGCAAGGGCAAGCAAGGTGGGGTGGGTCAGTCGAACATCCCTGCGACGCGGCCCAGCAACATGAAGGCGCGCGATGTGCGGGTATGCGCGAGATCAGAGATTTCGGCATCGCTTGCCTCTTTCTCGAACTGGACAAAAGCCTTGTCGAAACGGCGCAGGAAATGGTGCGCCGCATCGCGGAAAATCGGGTCTTCCTTCATGCGGCCCGCCGCAAGTGCCAGACTAGAGCGATCACGCACACCACCAAGCGACGCGACGACGCGGCCACGTTCCCCGGCAGCGAAGCGGCGCCAGATTTCCGGGCGCGCAAGGTCGGGGCGCAAATCGTCCATGTAGATACCGTCCTGCGACAGCAGCGTCAGCACGTCCTGGCTGGCCTGCACCAGTTGCGAGGCATTGCGGTCGCGCAGCGCCTTGCGAAGGGCTGAGAAGCCCTCCTCGTCATGTTCGGTTTCCGGGAAATGCAGCGCGCGGATGAAATCCGGCCGCGATAGGGGCGGGGTCATGTCCTCGGAACGGGTGCCAAGGGGCAGGTCGGCCTGATCGTCTTGTCCAGCGGCGGCAGGCAGGGCCGCAGGGCGCTGCGCCTCGTCCCGCTCGCGCGATGACGTAAAGGTGGCCAGCGCGGTTTCGGTTTTTCGCGCGGCGGCGGCGATTTCATCCAGCTTGCGGGTGACCGAAGGCTCTGACGCCAGCGACCGGCCCTGTTGCTGCGCGACATAGGCTTGGCGGATCGCGTCAATCGCCGCCTGAAGCCGCTGGCTTTCCTCGCGCATCACGCGGGACGCGCGGGCGGCCAGTGCGGCGACCCAGATCATGGCGACCGGCATGAAGACGGCCAACATGGTCATGACAAAACGAATGCCGCCCGTTCCCTCTGGGGCGGGGCCCAGATCGACCAGCGCAAAGAACACGATCACGCCGATGAACCACACCGCTGAAAGCGCCAGCGCCACGATTTCAATCGCGGTGATCTTTGGCTCGGACGGGCGGTCGTAGACACCCATGGGCGTCGACGGGCGCACAGTTGCCGTCGCCGCACCCGTGGGCCGCTTGGGATTGGCCTGGGTCGTGGTCCGCGCCTGCGCGGCGGTTTCGGCGCGCACAGCTTGGGGCTGCCCAGGCTTGGGCAGGGTCGCTTTGGGCAGAACAGGCATATCGGCGGACATCGGGCGTTTGCTCCGGTCAGATATAAGCGATCTTGACGACTTCGTAGTATTTCTCACCGCCGGGGGTGCGAACCTCGACGCTGTCGCCTTCTTCCTTGCCGATGAGGGCGCGGGCGATGGGCGACTTGATGTTCAAAAGACCCTTTTCGATGTTGGCTTCATGCTCGCCCACGATCTGCCAGGTCTTTTCTTCCTCGGTGTCTTCGTCCACCAACGTAACGGTCGCGCCAAACTTGATCGCGCCGTTCAGCGTGGTCGGGTCGATCACCTCGGCCAAGGACACGATGCCCTCCAACTCTTTGATGCGACCTTCGATAAAGCCCTGTTTTTCACGCGCAGAGTGATACTCGGCGTTTTCCTTCAGGTCGCCCAGTTCGCGCGCCTCGGCGATGGCCTGAATGATAGCTGGTCTTTCGACAGTCTTGAGCAGCTTTAGCTCGTTTTCTGCAGCGGTATGGCCCGCGCGCGTCATCGGGATCTTTTCCATAGGTGTATCCGGTCACTATCCACAAGTAAGTCAGGGGGCTGCACGGGCTGTCCCGTCCCCCCTGCGGTGCTTCAGGGTTTCGAATACCTGACCCAAAGGACAGGGGCAATGCAAGTGAAACCGCAGCAGGCGGCAAAGGGGTGCCACCTTTGCTATCCCGCTTTGCGGAATATGAGGCTGCCTGTCAGAATAAGAACCGATAAATGACGCCGTGTTGTGATTGACGTGCAATGCTGCGGCGCGGTAACCATCTGCGAAATAATGTTACGCGTGCGCGGGGCCATGCCCTGTTGGCCAACCGGAGGAGCCAGCAATATGAGCGAGATCGAACGGGAAGCAATGGAATATGACGTGGTCATCGTGGGCGCGGGGCCTGCGGGGCTTTCGGCTGCGATCCGGCTGAAACAGCTGGATGCCGACCTGAACGTCGTGGTGCTGGAGAAGGGCTCCGAAGTGGGCGCGCATATCCTGTCGGGTGCCGTGCTGGACCCCTGTGGGCTGGACGCGCTGATCCCCGACTGGAAGGAAAAAGGCGCGCCGTTGAATGTCCCCGTGAAAGAGGACAATTTCTACATGCTGGGCGAGGTCGGCGGCATTCGCGTGCCGAACTTCCCCATGCCGCCGCTGATGAACAACCACGGCAATTATATCGTGTCGATGGGCAATGTCTGCCGCTGGATGGCCGAACAGGCCGAGGAACTGGGGGTCGAGATTTTCCCCGGCATGGCCTGTTCCGAACTGATCTATGACGGCGACCGCGTGAAGGGCGTCGTGGCGGGCGTGTTCGGGCTGGAGCCTGACGGATCGCTTGGCCCGAACAGCGAGCCGGGGATGGAACTGCACGGCAGGTACGTGTTCCTGTCCGAAGGCGTTCGCGGTTCGCTGTCGAAAGAGCTGATCGAGAAATACGACCTTTCCAAGGGCCACGATCCGCAGAAGTTCGGCCTTGGCATGAAAGAGATCTGGGAGATCGATCCCGCCAAGCACAAGGAAGGCACCGTGACCCACACGATGGGCTGGCCGCTTGGATCGAACGCGGGCGGTGGATCGTTCATCTATCACCTTGAAAATAATCAGGTTTACGTGGGTTTCGTGGTTCACCTGAACTATAAGAACCCCTATCTGTTCCCCTACATGGAATTCCAGCGTTTCAAGCATCATCCGATGGTGGCGGAACTGCTGGAAGGCGGCAAACGCGTGGCGTACGGCGCGCGCGCGATTTCCGAAGGCGGATATCAATCGATGCCCAAGATGGTCGTGCCCGGCGCGGCGATGCTGGGCTGCTCGGTTGGCATGGTCAACGTGCCGCGCATCAAGGGTAACCACAATGCCATGTTGTCCGGCAAGGCCGCGGCCGAAGCCGCATATGAGGCGATCCAGGGCGGCCGGATGGGCGACGAGCTGACCGCCTACGAGGACGAAGTGCGCAAGGGCGCCATTGGCAAAGACTTGAAAAAAGTTCGTAACGTAAAACCCTTGTGGTCAAAGTTCGGTCTGACTGCGTCGTTGGCGCTTGGCGGGTTCGATATGTGGACCAATACGCTGGGCTTCAGCCTGCTGGGCACGCTGAAACATGGCAAGAACGACGCCGCCGCGACCGAGGAAGCGTCGAAGCACAAGCCGATCGAATATCCCAAGCCCGATGGCAAGATCAGTTTCGACCGGCTGACCAACGTCTCGTTCAGCATGACCAACCACGAGGAAAGCCAGCCCTGCCATCTGAAACTGAAGGACGAAAGCATCCCGGTTTCGGTGAACCTTGCCAAATACGCGGGACCGTCGGCGCGTTATTGTCCGGCGGGCGTGTATGAATTCCTGGAAAAGGACGGCGAGCAACAATTCGTCATCAACTTCCAGAACTGCGTTCACTGCAAGACCTGCGATATCAAGGATCCCAGTCAGAACATCAACTGGACCACGCCGCAGGGGGGCGACGGGCCGAACTATCCCAATATGTGATCATGCGATCGCGTGGATCGGAAAACGGGCGGCCTGCGGGTCGCCCTTTTTTATGGCACCGTTTTTGGCGCTGCGCCGACCAATTTTTTTGCCACCTTCAGGTAAGAGGCACTGACCGGCAGGCTCCGCCCGTCTGTCAGTTGCAATCGCATGCGGCGGCCTTTGCGTGTCAGCTCTTTGGCAAATTCGGCGGCGGCCCAATGCGATCGGTGAATTTGTGCCCCCGGTATTTCGCCCAGTAATTGCAGCGCATCGCTCAGCCGCATCAACAGCAGGAAAGTGCCGGTGGTCATAGTGATGGCGGCGTAATGGTCTTGCATCGAGATCGAGATCAACTTGCCCGGTCGCGCCTCGTCTGGCAGGCGGTCCAGCAGCGGGGCCTGGTCCGACAGCTGCGCAAGGGTCGGCGTTGCATCCGGTTCGGGTGGCGTGACTTGGGCGTTCGGTATGTGGGGGTGCGATGAAAAAAGTGGTGCCGCTTTCCGCCCGGTGCTGCCACGGGCGCGGCGCGCGCGTGGCAGCAGGTCGTATTCGATCCACAGAACCACGGCAGAGACAGCGACAACTTCGGCCCACAGGCGCGGGAAATGAATGCCGGGGCCGTTTGGCCCGACCATCGACAGAAACACGAAGCGGATCCAGGCAGAGGTCGGCACGGCGGCAATCGCCACGCCCGCCATGAAACGCACCATCGGAGGCGCGGATATCAATACGGAACTGTTGTAGATCGTGCCGACAATCACATGCATCAGCAGGGCCGCACCGATGATGTCGAGGCACCAAAAGGTTAGCCTGTCCCATATGCCCATGATGTCATACGTACCGAATGGCCCCAGCAGCGTTCCGAGACTCAGTAGCACGAAGGCGATCAGCAGCTTGCGCTCCCAATCCAGTGTCATGTCGAATTCACGCATCGTGAACGTGAGTTTTGCATGGAAACGCGAAATTTTCAACGAATTCACGAAGGGTGACTCGCAGGAACGGTAAATGCTTTCTTAACGTAAATGCCGTGAGTGGGGCGTTTGCCCTTGGTGATCCCATGAGGATTTCCAGTGGTTCGAGGTCCCGATTTAGCCAAATGCGATTTGCATCATCAAACCATTCTCGATGAGAGGCGGCGCTTTGCCGCCTCTCATTGCGTTTGACGCAGGAGTTGCTAGGCTAATGCCCGATTTCGCATGAAAAGAGAGGCAGGGCTTCGTGGCAATCAAGCATTGGAAAGTGGCGGTTCTGGCCATCGGGCTGGGCATTGGCACGGGCTTGCCCGAACCGGTTCAGGCACAGCAGCTCGCCGGGTCATATCTGGCGGCGCGTCAGGCCGGATACGAACATGATTTCGAAGCCGCCTCGCGCTATTTCACGATGGCGCTTGCGCGTGATCCGTCCAATCCCGCGCTGATGGAAAACGCCACGCTGGCCTATCTGTCGCTGGGTGATCTGGACAATGCCGGGCTGGTCGCCAGCCGTATGGAAGAGGCCGGGCTGGCCAGCCAGGTCGCCCAAATGGCGCTTGTCGCGGGCGAAGCGCAGGACAGCAACTATGCGGCGATCTTGACCCGTCTTGACGAAGATCGCGGCGTCGGGCCGCTGGTGGACGGGCTGTTGAAGGGCTGGGCCCTGATGGGCGAAGGCGAGGTCAAAGAGGCGCTTGCCGCCTTCGATGTTGTCAGTGAAGATCGCGGTCTGGCTGCTTTTGCCAACTATCACAAGGCGTTGGCTCTTGCCTCGGTCGGGGATTTCGAAGGCGCCGAACAAATCTTGGCCGACGATAAGGCCGGTCCCCTGCAGATGACCCGTCGCGGGGTGATGGCACGGGTAGAGATCCTGTCGCAGATGGACCGTCAGGACGAGGCGCTGGCCCTGATGAATAGCCTGTTCGCCGGCGAACTGGACCCCGGATTGCGCGCGATGCATGATGCGCTAACGGCGGGCGAGCGTCTGTCCTTCACGCATGTGCAGGGCCCCAAGGACGGCGTGGCCGAGCTGTTCTATTCGGTCGCCGCCGCGCTGTCGAACGAAGCGTCGGACGATTACACGCTGCTGTATTCGCGCGTCGCCAGCTATCTGCGCCCGGGCCATGTGGATGCCATCCTGCTGAGTGCGAGCCTGCTGGACGATATGCAACGCTATGATCTTGCCGTGAAAACCTACCGTCTGGTGCCGCAAAGCGACCCGGCGTTTCACGCGGCCGAACTGGGGCGGGCAGAATCTCTGCGCCGGGCGGACCGGATCGAGGCTGCGGCCGAAGTGTTGGAGCAGCTGACGCGCAGCCATGGCGATCTGCCCATCGTTCACACCTCTCTTGGTGATCTGAAGCGGCAACAAAAGGATTTCACCGGCGCGGTCGAGGCCTATGATGCCGCGATCGCCCTTTACGGCGATGACAGCGCGCCCGAATGGTTCATCTATTACGCTCGTGCGATCAGCCACGAACGGCTGGACGAATGGGACGCCGCAGAGGCTGATTTTCGCAAGGCGCTGGACCTGAGCCCCGATCAGCCGCAGGTGCTGAACTACCTTGGCTATTCGCTGGTTGAAAAGGGTGCCAAGCTGGACGAGGCGCTGGAGATGATCGAACGCGCCGCCGCCGCACAGCCGCGCTCGGGTTATATTGTCGACTCGCTTGGCTGGGCCTTGTACCGGCTGGGCCGCTATGAAGAGGCGGTCGTGCATATGGAGCGCGCGGCCGAGCTGATGCCCGTCGATCCGGTGGTCAACGACCATCTGGGCGATACGTTGTGGGCTGTGGGCCGCGAGATGGAGGCACGGTTCCAATGGCGTCGCGCCCTGTCCTTTGCGAATGACGAAAACGCCAGCGGCGACGTGGACGTGGAGCGGCTGCGCGCCAAGCTGGACGTGGGTCTGGATGTGGTTCTGGCCGCCGAGGGGACAGAGCCGCTGCACGTTGTCGACAAGGTCACCGATGAAAGCAATTGAGGCCTTCGCGCCTGCCAAGATCAATCTGACCCTGCATGTCACCGGCCGCCGCGAAGATGGCTATCACCTGCTGGATTCGCTGGTGGCTTTTGCCGATGTGGGCGACACGCTTTCGGTTTCCCTAGCCCCGCACCGCCGCTTGCGCGTGATCGGGCCGCTTGCAGAAGGGGTGCCCGATGACGGGCGCAACTTGGTGATGCGTGCGGCTGGCATGATGGGGCAGGGGGTCGATGTGATCCTTGAAAAACGCCTACCCGCGGCTGCGGGGATTGGCGGCGGATCGTCGGACGCGGCGGCCTGCCTGCGGGCGATTGGCGAATTGACGGGCAGCTGGCCCAAGGATCAGGGCCTGCGCCTTGGGGCGGATGTGCCGGTTTGCATGGCGGCGCGGGCTGCCCGGATGCGCGGAATTGGCGAGCAGGTTAAAGTGCTGGACGGCATGCCGCCGGTCTGGGCCGTGCTGGTCAACCCCGGCGTGGACGTGCCCACGCCCGAAATTTTCCGCCGATTGGCCAATAAGGAAAATCCGCCCATGCCCGAGCTGCCCGATTGGGCCGATGCCGGGGAACTGGCCGGATGGCTGGCCGAACAGCGCAACGATCTGGAGGCCCCGGCCATTGCCACAGAACCGGTGATCGCCGAGGCCTTGCAAGCGATCACGGCGACCGATGCCTGCCTTCTGGCGCGTATGTCCGGATCGGGCGCGACCTGCTTCGGGCTTTATTCCGACGCGGCAGCGGCCAGTGCGGCAGCGGATAAATTGCAGCGCACGGGCTGGTGGGTTGCGGCGGCGCGATTGACCTGATCGGCGCGCCCTTTGAGAGGCCGCGCCGTGAGTTTTTTTTGGCAAAATGAAAATGGGATCAGGTGATCCGCGCGACCACGTAATCGGCGATATCCGACAGCATTTGCCGGATCGGGTGGTCGGGCAGTTTCGCCATGGCCTGTTTCGCGTGAGCCGCATAGGCCAGCGCGTCGAGGCGGGTCGCCTCCAGCGTGCCGTGCTTGTGCAGCAGCGAAATGGCGTGTTCCAAGTCGCCCTCTTCCTGTTTGCCGCGCTCGATCGTGCGGGTCCAGAAGGCGCGTTCCTCGGCATCGGCGGCAGCAACGGCCTTGATCACCGGCAGGGTCAGTTTGCGTTCGCGAAAATCGTCACCGACGTTCTTGCCGGTGGAGCCGCTGTCGCCCTGGTAATCCAGCAGGTCATCGACGATCTGGAAGGCCACGCCAAGCGAATCGCCGTAATCGAACAGGGCTTTCACCTGGTCCTCGGGTGCGCCGGCGATCACGCCGCCAACTTCGGTCGCGGCGGAAAACAGCGCGGCGGTCTTGCCACGCACCACTTGCAGGTAGATGGATTCATCGGTTTTCAGATCCTGCGCGGCGGTCAGTTGCAGCACCTCGCCCTCGGCAATGGTGGCGGATGCATTGGCGAGGATGTCCAGTACTCGCAGGTTGCCGGTTTCCACCATCAGTTGGAAGCTGCGGGAAAACAGGTAGTCCCCCACCAGCACGCTGGATTTGTTATCCCACAAAAGGTTCGCGGTGGGGCGGCCGCGGCGCTGCGCGCTTTCATCCACCACGTCGTCATGCAGCAGCGTGGCGGTGTGAATGAATTCGACAGTGGCGGCCAGATGCACATGAAACGGGCCGTCATAGCCGCACAGTTCTGCCGCGGCGAGGGTCAGCATCGGGCGCAGGCGTTTGCCGCCAGCCTCGACCAAGTGGGCAGTCACTTCGGGGATACGCGGCGCGTGCTTTGATGCCATGCGGGTGCGGATCAGGGTGTTCACCGCCTCCATCCCGCTGGTCAGGTGATTGGCCAGTTGTTCATGCGGTTTTGTGGTGGCTTGATCGAGGCTCATCTGCGCTGTCATCCCCTGTTGCCCTTCCCGTGGCGGCTCTGATGGCGCCTGCCCTCGACAAGTCAGGGGGGCGGGCTTATCTGCAAGACATGAAACAGCTTTTGCGCACCACGGACCCGACTTCCATCGCCTATGCAAAGGTGCTGCTTCAGGGCGCCGGTATAGACTGCTTTGAAATGGACGTAAACATGAGCGTCCTTGAAGGCGGGATCGGGATTTTCCCGCGCCGTTTGATGGTTCTGGACAGCGATTTGTTCATGGCGCAGGCGATCCTGCGCGACAATGAGATCGAGATGGACGGCTGACATGCAGGACGTCACCCGCGACAAGTTTCTGGGGGGGCGGCTGGTTCTGGCCCAGCCCCGCAAGGGCTATCGCGCCGGAGTGGACCCGGTGATCCTTGCGGCCAGTGTGCCCGCGAAGGACGGGCAGCGTGTGCTGGATCTGGGCTGCGGCGTCGGGGCGGCGGGGTTGTGCCTGGCCGCGCGGGTGCCCGGTGTGCAGCTTTGGGGACTGGAGGTGCAGCCCGAATATGCCGCGCTGGCCCGCGAAAATGCCGCAGCTTTGGGGGGTGTGATGCAGGTGGTCGTGGGCGATCTGGCGCAGATGCCCGCCGCGCTGCGCGAGGTTCAGTTCGATCATGTTATCGCCAATCCGCCCTATTTCCGGCGCGACGCATCCTCGACCGCGCCGGATGCGGGGCGCGAACGTGCCATGGGCGAAGCGACTCCGCTGGAGGATTGGGTGAAGGCCGCCGCGCGCCGTGTCGCCCCCGGTGGCTATGTCACATTTATCCAGCGGGCTGAGCGTTTGCCGGAATTGATGGCGCTGATGCAGGCGCGGCTTGGGTCGTTGCAACTGCTGCCGCTGTTTCCCCGCACGGGACGCGAGGCGCAATTGGTGCTGCTGCGCGGGCGAAAAAACGGTCGTGCGGATTTCAGGCTGATGGCGGGTGTCGCAATGCATCGCGGCGTCCGCCACGTTAGCGATTGTGAGGATTATTCGCCACTTATGAGCGATGTCCTGCGTGCAGGTGCGGCGCTGCCATTTCCGACATAATCTGCATCTTGCATCAATCTTTAGGCATTTGTTTGCCGTATGTTGCGTCTGCAGCGTGACAGGCGCACGAATCTGTGCTGGACTGGTATTACACAGCTTTTACATCAGAAGGAGGAAAACCATGAGCTTGGGTTCGCATCTTGAGGAATTGAAGAAGAAGCATCATGTTCTGTCCACTCAGGTCGAGCAGGCGCAGCGTGCGCCGGGTGCGTCCGACACCGAGATTGCGGCGATGAAAAAGCAAAAACTGCGCCTGAAGGAAGAGATCACGCGCCTTTCCTCGATGAACTGATCCAAGTGGATCAGGCACAGGAGCGTTGAGAGACACCGATAAATCAGTGCTTTGACATGCTGGCGCGTGCAGCGACCGCTGCGCCGCCGGTGATCAACAACGCAGCAATGGCCAAGCCGGCCGTCGGCTTGGCAATGCCCACGGCCACCAGAATAAGCGTGGACAGCAGCGGCGCGGCATAGCTTGCGACGCCCAAAAGCTGAATGTCACCGCGTTTCACCCCGATATCCCAGACATAAAAGGCAAGGCCCACCGGACCCGCGCCAAGCGCGATGGCCGATGCCCAGCCAAGTGCGCCCTCGGGCCAGGCGGTCTGTTCGGTTGCAAGGTGCAGCGCGACGGAAAGGACAGCTGTGGCGATGCAGAAAACCGCAACGGTTTCCGTTGGCGCACTACCGATCCGGCGCGATAACACCGAATAGCCCGACCAGAACATCGCGCAGCACAGCGCCAACCCATAGCCCAGCAGGTTCTGCGGGTCAAAATCGGCGAAATCCGCGCCGATGATCAAGGCCGCGCCCAAAAAACCCAGCAAGGCCCCGATGAAATGGCCGCCGCGCAGACGTTCGCCCGGCAGCAGGCCGGAAAACAGCACGATCAGAAGCGGCCAAAGATAGGCGATCAGCCCCGCCTGCGCGGGCGGAGCATGGCGCAGGGCGCTGAAATATAGCGCGTGATAGCCGAAAAGCCCAACGGTGCCAAAGATATAGATCTTCCACGACACGCGGCGTAGCTTGCCGAACCCGCCCGTGCGTGCGGTCCAGGCTAACCCGATGACCCCGCCGATGGCAAAACAGATTGCGTTCAGCAAAAGCGGCGGGGTAGGGGCGCTGCCCACGGTCAGCAAAGCCAGCAGCGCCCATAATAGGACGGCGGTGAAGCCGATGAAAGTGGCGCGGCGTGTCATGAAGCTCTCCGTTTCCAGAGGGTTAAACCGTGCCGCGCGCGGCCCGTCAATCGGTGATCGGCTCTAGCAGCTGTTCCAGTTGGCGGCGCAAATGGGCGTGCTGATCGGGCAGTTTCAAAGCCTCGCCCAAATGCGCGGCATCCTCGTCGCGGTCAAAGCCCGGCTCGTTTGTGGCCACCTCGAACAAGACACCGCCGGGGGTGCGGAAATAGATCGCCCAGAAATAGTCGCGGTCGATCACCGGCGTCACTTGGTATCCGGTGTCCATCAGTGCTTTGCGGACCTCCAGTTGGGCGGCGCGGTCATCGACCGAAAAGGCGATGTGGTGGACCGATCCGGCCCCCTGCGCGGCCTGCGGCGCATCGGGCAGGGTTTCGATGTCGATCCGGTGCGCGCCATTGCCGCCATCGCGGATGAAGCGGGTCACGTCGCCATCCTGCGCCTCTTGCTGATAGCCCATGAATTGCAGCAATTCGGCCGAGGCCCCGTGATCGTTCAGCCGCATTTCCGCGGAATGGAACCCGCGAATGGCATGGGCATCATCGACTCCATGCGACAGCCAAGGGGCGCGGTTATCGTCAACCTCGACCAGCGAAACCCGTCGCCATTGGGACCGTTGAAACGCAGCCGTGCCTCGCCAAAGCGGGTCTGGGGCTGGATTCCTTCGACCCCGTGTTGCGCCAGCCGGTCGACCCACCATGCGGTGGCCCCGCGCGGCACGGCAAAGGCGGTTTCCGACACCTCGCCCGCGCCAGGGCGACCGCGGCGGGCGTTGGGGAAGGGGAAATAGGTCATCACCGATCCGGGCGTGCCCGCCGCGTCGCCATAATAGAGGTGATAAACCTCGGGCGCGTCGAAATTCACGGTTTTCTTGACGCAGCGCAGGCCAAGTGTGCGGGTGAAAAAGCCGTTGTTTTCATTCGCGCCGCTGGCCAGCGAGGTGACGTGGTGCAGTCCTTTGATCTGGGTCAGCATGGGGTATCCTCCGGTTTTGCAAAGGATAGGGCGCGGCGTGGGGGCGGGGAAAGCCCGACAGGGGCGCGGGTCTTGTGCGCGAATGCACAAATGAAAACACCCCGCACTATTGGCGGGGCGTTTTGCAAGGATTGCATGCCAGATCAGGTCATGTATTGGCCGCCATTCGCCGTAATGGTCGAGCCGGTGATAAATCCGGCTTCGTCCGAGGCAAGGAAGACGACGCAGCGCGCGATGTCTTCAGGCTCGCCCAGACGGCCCACGGGAATGGTCGAAATGATCGATTCGCGCACCTTTTCGGGCACAGCCATGACCATATCAGTGGCGATATAGCCGGGGCAGATCACGTTGACGGTGATGCCTGCGCGTGCGCCTTCTTGCGCCAGTGCCTTGGTGAAGCCGATGTCACCGGCCTTGGCCGCGGAATAGTTGGCCTGTGCGAACTGGCCTTTCTGGCCGTTGATCGACGAGATGGTGATGACGCGGCCGAATTTACGCTCGCGCATGCCGGGCCAGATCGGGTGGGTCATGTTGAACACGCCGGACAGGTTGGTGTCCATCACCTGGGTCCACTGTTCGCGGGTCATCTTATGGAAGGGCGCGTCACGGGTGATGCCCGCGTTGTTGACCAGAATGTCGACGGGGCCAAGGTCGGCATCGATCTGGGCGATGCCTGCGGCGCATTCGTCATAATCGGCCACGTTCCATTTGTAGGTCTTGATGCCGGTTTCTTCGGTGAATTTGGCGGCGGCTTCATCGTTGCCGGCATAGGTTGCGGCAACGGTGTAACCGGCCGCTGCGAGTGCTTGAGAAATAGCTGCGCCGATGCCGCGCGAGCCGCCGGTGACGAGTGCGATACGTGCCATTGTGTCCTCCGAGTTGGCAAATGTGTTGGTAATGGTATTACCGAACCGGCGCAGGATGCGCAATAATATTGCGCGAATATTTTGCAGTTGCAGCATGTTTTTTTTGCGCACGCGGCGTGACACCCATATGAAATTCCAGCCCGTGCCAGCGAATTTTCGCAGAAAATCAAAGAAAAAGGGCGCCGGTTGAGGGGCGCCCTTCGTTTTCAAGATGCGGATGCAGAATCAGGGGCGCTCAAGGCACATGGCCACGCCCATGCCGCCGCCGATGCACAGCGTGGCAAGGCCTTTCTTCGCGTCGCGGCGCTTCATTTCGAACAGCAGGGTGTTCAGAATGCGGCAGCCCGAGGCGCCGATCGGGTGGCCGATGGCGATGGCGCCGCCGTTCACGTTCACGATCGACGGATCCCAGCCCATGTCCTTGTTCACGGCGCAGGCCTGCGCGGCGAAGGCTTCGTTCGCTTCGATCAGGTCCAAGTCGGTCGCGGCCCAGCCGGCCTTGTCCAGCGCCTTGCGCGACGCAAAGATCGGGCCGACGCCCATGATCGACGGGTCCAAGCCGACGGTCGCGTAGGATGCGATGCGGGCCAGCGGTTCCAGCCCGCGCTTTTCTGCCTCTTCTGCGGTCATCAGCAGTACGGCGGCGGCACCGTCGTTCAGGCCCGAAGCATTGGCCGCAGTAACCGACCCGTCCTTGGTGAAGGCGGGGCGCAGCTTTTGCATCGCTTCCATGGTCGCGCCATGGCGGATGTATTCGTCTTGGTCCACGATCGTCTCGCTGCGGCGCGATTTGACGGTGAAGGGGATGATTTCTTCGGCGAATTTACCGGCGTTCTGGGCGGCCTCGGCCTTGTTTTGCGAGGCGACGGCGAATTCGTCCTGCTGCTCGCGGCTGATCTGCCACTGCTCGGCAACGTTTTCAGCGGTCTGGCCCATGTGGTAGCCGTTGAACGCGTCCCACAAGCCATCGCGGATCATGGTGTCGATGTAAGACACATCGCCCATCTTGTGCCCGGCGCGCAGGTACGCGGCATGGGGGGAAAGGGTCATGCTTTCCTGGCCGCCAGCGGCGACGATGGCGGAATCACCCAGCTGGATATGCTGCGCGGCCAGTGCGACGGTGCGCAGGCCCGAGCCGCAGACCTGATTGATTGACCATGCGGACGCTTCTTTTGGCAGGCCAGCATTGATATGAGCCTGGCGAGCGGGGTTTTGACCCTGCGTGGCGGTCAGAACCTGACCTAGGATCGTTTCGGACACTTCGGATTTGTCGATGCCGGCGCGGGCCACGACGGCCTCCAGCACGGCGGCGCCGAGGTCATGGGCGGGCGTATTGGCGAACGAGCCGCCGAAAGAGCCGACGGCAGTACGTGCGGCCGAAACGATTACGACATTGGTCATGGGTTTTCCTCCACCTTCAGAACCGGACCCGGGGGTGGCCATGACGGGTCGCCATGTCCGGGAGCCCGGTCTCAGCGCGAATGATAGAGGAAATGCCGCGTTGCGGCAACCTTGCAGGCTGCAACGGCGAGGGGGAATGCAAAAATCGAATGCTGTTAGCGCAATATTGTTTCGCGATAGGAGGCTTTATCCGGCGGTGCGTCCGTTGACGGTCATGGCCGACGGCTCTTTCCACGGTGGCGTGGTCGAGGGCGCGCCGAACAGATACCCCTGCTGGCAATCGATTCCGCTCTCGGTCAGCCAAGCCGCATCGGCAGCATTTTCAACGCTTTCAGCCACGGTGAACATATCGAACTGCCGGGAAATTGCGACCAGCGCTTTGGTCAGCACCTGGTTGTCCGCATCGCCGTGGACGCCGCGAATGAACTGTCCGCTGATCTTGACGATGTCGAAATAGAAATCGCGTAGGTAGCGGAAAGAGGTATAGCCAGCCCCGAAATCATCCAGCGCGAAGGAGATTCTCTTGCGCTGCAATTCGCCCATGAAATTCATCACCAATTCCGGCACCAGCATCGCCGAACTTTCAGTGATTTCCAAGATCAGTCGCTCGGCGATGGTGACATCGCGCGCCAATCCGCGTTTCAGGATCTGCATCCAGCGCGGATACCCGACCGAGCGCGCCGACATGTTGATCGACAGGCGAATGTCGGGCGCGCGGTGCAGCGCGCGCAGGCCCAGATCCAGCGCGATGCAGTCCACCTCGCGCCCGAGTTCCGTATTCTCGATCGAGTCGATGAAATCCTTGGCTGGAATGATGCGCCCGGTATCATCCAGCACGCGGATCAGCCCTTCGTAGAAGGCGGGGCGATCCTGCCGCTGAGATTGCACGATCGGCTGATAGGCCAGCAACACATGCTTATGGTGTACGGCCTCGGCCACCATATCTATGGTGGCCTTGTCCCGCGCATGGACCGCGTAGGTCAGCGGGGTGTCCAGCTCACGCGGGATGTTCATCAGTTTTCCCCTGCGTGTTTTGGCCATGGTCCCCTCCGGTGTTCGAAAAACTCGTGGGCAACATGGGCACACGACCCCTAATGCGAGCTTAACATTCCCATTTTGTTCTAATTTTAGTAAACTCCGTGCGAACCGCTTTGGAGTGGATGATGATGAGTGAAAGATGCGGGTGGGTCGGGTCCGAAAAGATCTATGAGGACTATCACGATACCGAGTGGGGCGTGCCCGAGTGGGACAGCCGCGCGCTGTGGGAAAAGCTGATTCTTGACGGGTTTCAGGCGGGCCTTAGCTGGATCACCATCCTGAAGAAACGCGAAGGGTTTCGTGCGGCTTTTCAGGGGTTTGACCCGAATGTGATTGCCGAGTGGGGTGAAGAAGATGTGCAGCGCCTGCTGGCGGATCCGGGCATTATCCGGCACCGCGGAAAGATCGAGAGTACTATTGGCAACGCCCGCGCATGGCAGCGGATCGAGGCTTGCGAAGGCTTTGACCGCTACTTGTGGAAATACGTCGGCAACAGCCCGATCCAGAACCAATGGGCCAGTCTGGCCGAGGTGCCCGCCAAGACAGAAATATCAGAGCAAATCGCGAAAGATTTGAAGAAAGAAGGGTTCAAGTTTTGCGGGCCCACCATCATCTATGCCTTCATGCAGGCGGTCGGGATGGTGAACGACCACCTCACGGCATGTCCGTGCCACGGGCCGGTGGCGGAAATGGCGCGGTCACTGGACTGACTTCGCGGTCAGTCCTGCGCAACCAGCGAGGCGATCAGCGCCCGCGCCTCGGCGCTGTCCCATGTGGCGGGGCCGGTCATGCGCGCAATCTCGCGCCCGTCGCGGTCCAGCAGCAAGACCACGGGCAGGCCCAGAACCGCCAGCTTGCGCGCGGTACGCATCCCCTCGTCGCGGTTCTGCGGCAGGTTGCTGATGTCCATGTCGCCAAAGAAACGCGCGATCTTGGCGGGGTTGTCGCGGCCGGTGGAAATGGTCACGACCTGGAATTCCTCGCCGCCGAATTCGGTTTGCAAGGCCGAAAGCATGGGCATTTCGTGGCGACAGGGCGCACACCATGTGGCCCAGAAGTTCACCAGAACCACCTTGCCCCGGTGGTCCATCAAGCTGCCGGTGCTGCCATCTTCGCGGGTGAATTCCCCGGCGGGCAGGTCTTTGGGCATCTCTGCCACCACCAGTTTCTTCATATCCCCTGCCAACAGGGCTGGATCGACCGATTGTGCAAGGGCGGCGTTTGCACCCAAGGCAAGGGCGGTATAAAGGACGATGGTTGAAAACAGGCGCATGAGACCTCCGAAGGAGCCGGTTATGGCAGACAAGACCTCGAACCAGATGTGGGGCGGCCGCTTTGCCGCCGGACCGGACGCGATCATGGAGGCGATCAACGCCTCGATCGGGTACGACCAGCGGATGGCGGCGCAGGATATTGCCGGCTCCAGGGCCCATGCCGCCATGTTGGCAGCGACGGGTATCGTGAGTGATAGCGATGCAAAGGCCATTCGGGAAGGGCTGCTCACGGTCTTGTCAGAGATCGAGGGCGGTACGTTCGAATTTTCCACCGCGCTGGAAGACATCCACATGAACGTCGAGGCGCGTCTGAAAGAAGTGGTGGGCGAACCCGCGGGCCGTTTGCACACCGCCCGTTCGCGCAACGACCAGGTGGCGACGGATTTCAAGCTCTGGGTGCGCGACCAGCTGGACCAGGCCGCCGAAGGGGTCGAGTCGTTGATGAAGGCACTCATCGGTCAGGCCGAGGCGGGGGCCGATTGGGTCATGCCCGGTTTTACCCACCTGCAAACCGCGCAGCCGGTGACCTGGGGCCATCACATGATGGCCTACGTGGAAATGCTGGGTCGCGATTTGTCGCGTCTGCGCGATGCGCGCGAACGGATGAACGAATGCCCGCTTGGGTCTGCCGCGCTGGCCGGCACGGGTTTCCCGATTGATCGGGACATGACGGCGCAGGCGCTGGGCTTTGCGCGCCCCACTGCCAACAGCCTTGACGCTGTCGCCGACCGCGATTTCGCCCTGGAATTCCTGAGCGTTGCCTCGGTCTGCGCGATGCACCTGTCCCGTCTGGCCGAAGAATTGGTGATCTGGTCCTCGGCCCAGTTCCGGTTCGTGAAGATGTCGGACAAGTGGTCCACCGGATCGTCGATCATGCCGCAAAAGCGCAACCCCGATGCGGCGGAACTGATCCGCGCCAAGATCGGGCGCATCTTCGGGGCCAATGTGGCGCTGATGACGGTAATGAAAGGCCTCCCGCTGGCCTATTCCAAGGACATGCAGGAAGATAAGGAACAGGTGTTCGACGCGGCCGACAACCTTTTGCTGGCGCTGGCGGCCATGGCCGGGATGGTCACGGATATGCAGGCCAACCGCGAGGCGCTGAAAGCCGCCGCAGGGTCGGGGTTTTCCACCGCGACGGACCTTGCCGACTGGCTGGTGCGCGAATTGAACCTGCCGTTCCGCGACGCGCACCACGTCACCGGATCGCTTGTGGCTCTGGCCGAGGGCAAGGGCTGCGACCTGCCCGACCTGTCGCTGGCCGACATGCAGGGCGTTCATGCCGGCATCACCGATGCTGTCTTTGGCGTGCTTGGCGTGGACAATTCGGTGAATTCGCGCATCTCTTACGGTGGCACATCGCCGATGTGTGTGCGCGAACAGGTCGCCGCGTGGAAAACCCGCCTGGGGCTTTGAGCCTTGGGTGAAACCGGCGTAGGGTGGGTTTGTAACCCACCTTCCTGCCCGATAGGAGGCCCGCTATGCGCATCATAGCACCCCTGATCCTTGCCGCGCTGCTGGCTGCTTGCGGTGCCGATGGCGAGCCTGTGCCGCCGGGCCAGACCGACAACCCGGCACCAAAGGTCACAGGCTAGGGGCGGGCCGCAACGGGCCAAGGGTATTTTCAGAACAATGAAGGGCGGGGCGTTGATTCGCGGCCCCGTCATGGTAAGAGCGCGACCAAGCACTGAAAGGGACGCGCAATGGACCATTTTCTTTATCGTGACGGGCAGCTTTTTGCCGAGGATGTGCCCGTGGCCGAAATTGCCGCGCAGGTCGGCACGCCTTTCTACCTTTATTCCCGCGCCACGCTAACGCGCCATTTCCGCCTGTTCCAGGAGGCGCTGAGCGGCATGGATCACGTCGTGTGCTACGCGATGAAAGCGGCCAGCAATCAGGCGCTACTGACCATCCTCGCCAAGGAGGGCGCAGGCATGGATGTGGTGTCTGGCGGGGAATACGCGCGGGCCAAGGCCGCCGGCGTGCCGGGCGAGCGGATCGTGTTTTCCGGCGTCGGCAAGACGTGGGAGGAGATGCGCGCAGCGCTGGAGGGCGGCATTCGCCAGTTCAACCTGGAGTCCGAGCCAGAGATGGAAGTGCTGAACCAGGTCGCGCTGTCCATGGGCGTGGTCGCCCCGGTCACCATTCGCGTGAACCCCGATGTCGATGCCAAAACCCACGCCAAGATCGCCACCGGCAAAAGCGAGAACAAGTTCGGCATCCCGATTTCCCGTGCGCGCGAGGTTTATGCCCATGCGGCTAGCCTGAAGGGGCTGAAAATCGTTGGCATCGATATGCATATCGGCAGCCAGCTGACCGATCTGGAGCCGTTCCGCCTGGCCTATCGCAAGGTGGCCGAACTGACGGAAACCCTGCGCGCTGACGGGCATGACATCACGCGGCTGGATCTGGGCGGCGGGCTTGGCATTCCCTATGTGCGCTCGAACGAGGCGCCGCCGCTACCGCTGGACTGGGGGCAGGTCATCCGCGAGGAAGTCGGCCATCTGGGCTGCGAGGTCGAGATTGAGCCGGGCCGCCTGATTGCGGGCAATTCGGGCATCTTGGTCAGCGAGGTGATCTTTGTGAAATCCGGCGAGGGCCGCGATTTCCTGATCATCGACGCGGCGATGAACGACCTGATCCGCCCCGCCATGTACGAGGCGCATCACGACATCGTCCCGTTGAAAGAGCCTGCGCCGGGGACCGAGGAACAGCCCTATGATATAGTCGGCCCGGTCTGCGAATCCGGTGACACCTTTGCCAAGCAGCGCCTGATGCCGCCGCTTGAAGCGGGTGATCTGGTCGCCTTCCGGTCCGCGGGTGCCTATGGCGCGGTGATGGCCAGCGAATACAATTCCCGCCCCCTCATCCCTGAGGTTCTGGTGGACGGGGATCAATTTGCTGTCATTCGCCCACGTCCGTCCTTTGACGAAATGATAAACCGCGATACCATTCCTGAATGGGTGTGATGCGATCTTCGCGCCGCGCCCCCTTCGGACGGAGCTATGGCGAACCAGCGGACCGAGCTTGAGAAACGACTGCGACTGCCACTTGCGTTGACCCGCGCAGGGTTGGCGGGTGAACGCGTTGTGCGTGCCTTCTGGCCGCTTTGGACCCTTGCCATTGCCGTGGCCGCCGCCCTTTTGCTGGGTCTTCAGGATGAGTTTGCCGTTGAAACCGTCTGGGCCGTCACTGTTGTGGTCACGCTTGGTGCCTTGTGGCTGGCATGGCGCGGGTTGCGCCTGTTCCGCTGGCCTTCGCGATCCGAGGCGCTGACGCGGTTGGACGGTGCAATGCCGGGGCGACCGATTGCGGCAGCGATGGATGCGCAGGCGATTGGCGCGGGCGATGCGGCCTCGCGTGCCGTCTGGGCCGCGCATCAGCGCCGCATGTCGGAACGCGCCGCCAAGGCACAGGCGCCGCCGCCCGATCTGCGTGTCTCGGGGCTTGACCCGTTCGCGCTTCGCTACGTTGCCTTGGTCGCGCTTTGCGTGGCGTTTTTGTTCGGCTCTTTCAGCCGTGTCGGCTCTATCACAGGGATGGCGCCTAGCGGCACTGACATGGCCAGTGGCCCCACTTGGGAAGGCTGGATCGCCCCGCCCGATTACACCGGACTGCCTGTTCTATACATGGCCGATCTGGACGCGGACGCGCCGGTCAAGGTGCCCGAGGGCAGCCAGATCACCCTGCGCCTTTACAGCCCGTCCAATGCCCTTTCCATCAATGAAACCGTGTCGGGACGGATTGGCGATTTGCCCCCCGCGACCGAACCGATGCAGGAATTCACCGTCGTGCGCGGTGGCGAGGTATCCATCATCGGACCCGGAGGCTGGGCGTGGCAGTTGAACGTGCTGGCCGATGCCGCCCCCGAAGCCTTTGTTTCCGGCCCCGCCGAGGTAAGTGCCGACGGGCAGATGTCGCTGCCATTCGCGGCTATGGACGATTACGGCGTGACGGGCGGGCGGGTACTGATCGCACTGGATCTGGACGGGGTTGATCGCCGCTATGGCCTTGCAATCCCCCCTGAGCCGCGACCGCAGATCGAATTGCCCCTGCCGCTGCCCATCACCGGCAACCGCGCCGATTTCACCGAGGCTCTGGTAGATAATTTTTCGCGACACCCTTGGGCCAACCTGCCGGTGACGGTCACGCTTTTGCCCGTGGACGCGTTGGAGCAGGAGGGCGCGGGCGAAGTGGCGCATATCCCGCTGCCCGCGCGCCGTTTCTTTGACCCCGTCGCGGGCGCTTTGATCGAACAGCGCCGGGACCTGCTGTGGAACCGTGAAAACGCGCCCCGCGTGGCGCAACTGCTGCGCACCATCGCGCACCGCCCCGAAGAGGAATTGTTCCGCAAATCCAGCCGCTACCTGCAACTGCGCGCCATCATCACCGGGCTGGAGCGTGACAGCACCGCTGGCCTGACGACCGAGGCGCGCGACACCCTTGCCGATGCCCTTTGGTCCCTTGCCATGGAAATCGAAGAGGGCGATCTGGACGATGCCCGCCAGCGCATGGCCGAGGCGCAGGAACGTCTGCAAGAGGCGATGAAGAACGGTGCCTCGAAAGAGGAAATCGCCCGCCTGATGCAGGAGCTTCGCGACGCGACCAACGATTACATGCGGATGCTGGCGCAGGAACAGCAACGCGACGCCGAGGCCAACGAAGACATGGCCATGGGTGACAACACGATGCAGATGAATCAGGGCGATCTGCAGGCCATGATGGACCGTATCCAGGAGTTGATGGAACAGGGCCGCATGGCCGAGGCGCAGGAAGCCCTGCGCGAATTGCAGGAATTGATGGAAAACCTGCGCATCGCCCGAGGGCAGGGCGGTGGTCCACAAAGCCCCGGCGAGCAGGCCATGGAGGGCCTGTCCGAAACCCTGCGTGACCAGCAGGAATTGTCCGACGAGGCATTCCGCGACTTGCAGGAACGGTTCAACCCGCCGCGCGACCAGCAGGGTGAGCAGCAAGGTCAGCAACAGGGGCAGCAGGAGGGGCAACAAGGCCAACAGGGCCAGCAGATGCCCGGTCAGCGAGGCCAGCAAGGTCAGGGGCAGCCGGGCCAAGGGCAGCAACCCGGCGGTCAACCGGGTCAGCAAGGTGAGCAGGGTCAGAAGGGACAGGAATTTGCCGAAGGGCAGGGCCAAGGTCAGGGCGAAGGCGACCTGCGAGGCAACCTGGCAGATCGCCAGCGCCAGTTGCAACAAGAATTGCAGCGTCAGCAGGGCAACCTGCCCGGCACCGGCAGCGAGGCCGGGCGCGATGCGCGTGACGCGCTGGACCGTGCGGGCCGCGCCATGGGCGAGGCCGAGGATGCCCTGCGGAAGGACGATCTGGCCGAAGCGATCGACCGCCAGGCCGAGGCAATGGATGCTCTGCGCGATGGGCTGCGCAACCTTGGCGAAGCCATGGCCGAAGCCGGGGGGCGGCAGCAGGAAGGGCAGGGCCAGAACCAGCAGGCGGGCCAACCCGGTGCGGGACAACGCGACCCGCTTGGCCGCCGTCAGGGCAGTCAGGGTGCGATTGGCGGCGATGCGGATACCCAAGTGCCCGACGAAGACAGCCGCCGCGCGCAAGACCTGTTGGATGAAATCCGCCGCCGGTCCTTCCAGCGCGAGCGCCCGGAATGGGAACTGGACTATCTGCGCCGCCTTTACGAGCGGTTCTGAAAAAGCGGGACTATTACGATCAGCCTTGAATCAGTACGGGGTCAGTTGCCCGATGTGGCGTCGGTCGCGGCCCCGGATGCGGCGGGCGCTGTCGTGCCCGCGCTTTCCGCCGCTTTGCCATCCAGCCAGATCATCAACTGCTGGACCTGACCGTCCAGCCAGATGCGCAGCTTGTTCACCGCGGCAACGTAGTTGGACATGATGTCCGACAGGGCAGGCACTGTGCGCGCGATCTGGGGCGCAAACACGTAAAGGCATAGCAGGAAGGCAAAGACCAACAGGATAAAGGCAAAGGCCCGCCGTCCGCTGTTGCGGCCGCGCCGACGCGCGCCGCGCGTGCTGGCCGGTTTGCCGGGGGTGTCATGATCGTCCGCCTCTGCCGGGCGCCGGTCAGAGGCGGAGCGCAGGGTGGAGTTTATTTCTTCTATGTCGGGCAGCATGTCGCGGCGCGACCGGCCCGGAACGGCCCCTGTTGCAGCGGCGGCGACGGCGGCACGGTTAGGCTGTGCGGTGGTATCTGGCTGTTCCTCGCCACGCAGACGGGCCATGCGAGCGCGGCTTTCACGGGCGCGGCGGCTGGCCTCGTCTTCGGGTTCCGTCAAGCCCAGTTCGGGCTGATGTTCCAGTGCATGAGAGGATTCGGCGGCGCGGGCCTTGGCCTCGCGCTTGGCCTCTTCGCGCAACAGATCGGAAATCGACGGGTCCAACTGGCGGCGCATCGGCGCGGCGGCCACGGCGGCCTCTTCTTCGGGTTCCGCGTAATCCTCTTCATAGGCCGGTTCTTCATAACCGGGCTCTGCCTCGTCATCCCATTCGCCGGCATAGGCATCCAGCCCCTCGTCATCGGGGGTATGCCCCTCGGACGGAGTATCCTGCGGCTGAGGTTCTGGTTCAGGCTCGAAGGATTGTCCCGGTTCAGGCGCGAATTCGGCGTCTTCGCCGTATTCTTCCGCTTTGCCGTCATCCGGCGCGGTTTCAGGGGCTTCGCCGGCCTCTGCTTCGAATTCCGGTTCGGGCTGCGGTTCCGGCTCGTCGGAATAGGCGGGCTGGTCCAGCCCCTCGTCCAGTTCCTCGGCCAGACCGGCGTCATTGTCGGGGTGCGGCTGGAACCATGTATGCCCGCAACTGGAACATTGCACATCGCGCCCGCCTTGCGGGATCACGTCATCCGGTACTTCGTATTGCGCACCACAATTCGTGCATACCAGCCGCATTATGCTTCCTCACACCCCGATTTCAGGGCCTAAACCCTTATTGTTTCTTAGCATATGTTGTAAACGCTTGATGGAAAAGTGCAAAGCCAGCGGATTGCATCGCGGCGCGTGCTGGGGCAGAAGTGGCCAATATACCATGGGGGTGCGCCTTGATCGAACTGGAAAACGTGGCGATGAGCTATGGCGGGGGGGAGCTGCTGAGCGATATCTCCTTCAAGCTGCAGCCCGGATCGTTCCATTTCCTGACCGGCCCGTCGGGCGCGGGCAAGACCACTTTTCTGAAATTATGCTACGGGGCGCTGATGCCGACGGCGGGCCATGTGCGCCTGTTCGGGGCCGATGTGCGCGCCATGACGCGCGATGACGTGGCGATGATGCGCCGCCGGGTCGGGGTCGTGCATCAGGATGTGCAATTCCTGGACCACCTGCCGCTGGCCGACAACGTGGCGCTGCCGCTGACCGTGTCGGGGCGCGACCTACTTTCGGAAAACTCCAACCTGAACGAATTGCTGAATTGGGTTGGCCTGCGGTCACGGGCCGATGCCCGCCCGCCGGAACTGTCGGGCGGAGAGCGGCAGCGCGCGGCACTGGCACGCGCCGTCATCATGTCGCCCGATATCGTGTTGGCGGATGAACCCACCGGCAATATCGACTGGGAAATGTCGCAGCGCCTGCTGCAATTGCTGGTCGAGTTGAACCGCATGGGCAAGACCATCATGATCGCCACCCACGACCTGAACCTGATCCGCGCCGCCAAAAGCCAGGTGCAGGCACGGGTGCTGCGTATTTCGAACCGGCGGCTGCAACTGGCGGGGGCGGACCTGTGAAGCTGGACCCAACCCGCATCGTAGAATTCCTGACCGGCGATGCGCAGGCAGACCGGATCGTGCCGCCTACCGGGTTTACCGCACGGCTGACGCAGTTCAGCGCTGGGGCGATGGCGTTCTTATGCGTGTTCGCTTTGGCGCTGTCGCTGGCGACGGGGCGGCTGGCCGCGCGTTGGGGCGATGAATTGGCACGGTCCTCGACCATCCGTATCTCGGCGCCCGCCGAACAGGTTGCGGCGCAGACCGAGGCGGCGCTGCGCCTGCTGGAAACCACCCCCGGCGTCAAATCCGCCCGCGCCCTGACGGCAGATGAACAGGCCGATCTGCTGGCGCCCTGGTTCGGGCCGGACCTGCCGCTGGACACCCTTCCGATCCCGCAACTGATCGAGGTGATCGAGGCGGGCGACGGATATGACGCCGCCGGCCTGCGCCTGCGCCTGTCCGCGGAGGTGCCCGGCGCGGTGCTGGATGATCACACACGCTGGCGGCGGCCGCTGGTCAAGGCGGCCTCGCGGTTGCGGATGCTGGGCTGGCTGTCCATCGGGCTGATCGGCGTCACCATGGCGGCGATGATCACACTGGCCGCGCAGGCCGCCCTTTCCGCCAATGCACAGGTGATTGCCGTGTTGCGGCTGGTCGGCGCTTGTGACAGCTATATCGCGCAGGCCTTCATGCGGCGCTTTACCTTGCGCGCGCTAAGCGGCGCGGCGATCGGCACCGTTTTGGGCATGGCTGTCGTGTTGTTGCTGCCTGCCGCGCAGGAACAGGGCGGTTTTCTGACCGGGCTTGGATTTCGCAGCTGGCACTGGTTGCTGCCGCTGTTCATCCCGCTTGCGGGCGGCGCGGTTGCCTTTCTTGCGACACGGGCCGCGGCCCGGAAAACTCTTGGGGAACTCACCTGATGATCCAATGGCTGCGCTCGCTGGTTTTCGTGATCCAGATTTATGTTGCCATGGCCGTGCTTGGCATCCTGTTTGCCCCGTGGGCGCTGGTCAGCAGCAAGGGGGCTTTCGCCGCCTGCAAAACCTATTGTCACTGGGTGTTGTGGACGGCCCGCTGGATGGTCGGCATCCGCACCGAGGTGCGCGGCACCCCGCCCCAGGACGATGTGATGATCGCGGCCAAGCACCAGTCTTTCCTTGATATCCTTATGATCTTCAAATCCGTTCCGGCTGGAAAATTCATCATGAAGCGCGAACTGCTTTGGACGCCGGTCATCGGCATCTACGCCTGGCGCATCGGTTGCGTGCCGGTCAATCGCGGGCAACGTGGCACGGCGATCAAAAAGATGGCGGCCGATGTCGAATCCGGGCGCCAAAAGCCCGGACAGCTGATCATCTATTCCCAAGGCACCCGGGTCGCACCGGGGGCCAAGGTGCCTTACAAGGTCGGCACGGCGGCCCTGTACGAGCAGACGGGCCATGGCTGTGTTCCTGCCGCAACCAATGTGGGGTTGTTCTGGCCGCGCAAGGGTATCTTGCGCAAACCGGGGTTGGCCGTGGTCGAATTCCTGCCCAAGATCGAGGCAGGCCTGTCGCGCTCAGAATTCATGACGCGGATTGAGCGCGAGGTCGAGGCGGCCTCGGACAGGTTGATGGCAGAGGCGGGAATCGGTCCGGATGGAGTTCATTAAGGATATCACCGCCCTTGAGGCGCTGTATAATCAGCCCGGCGCGGCATCTCTGCGCAAGGTCGTGACAAGGCTGACACCACTGACGCGCAAATGGATTGCGGCCTCGCGCTATTGCATCCTGTCCACCGTGGGGCCGGATGGCACCGACGGCAGCCCGCGCGGCGACGATGGCCCCGTGGTTGACGAACTGGACGCGCATACCCTTTTGATGCCCGACTGGCGCGGCAATAACCGGCTGGATTCCCTGCGCAATATCGTGACGGACGGGCGCGTGGCGTTGATGTTCATGGTGCCGAGATCGAACACGGTTTTGCGGGTGAACGGGCAGGCACGGCTGACGGCGGATTCCGTCCTACGCGCCAGGTTCGACCGGGATGGCAAACAGCCAGCCACCGTGATCGTCATTTGCATCACCGAAATTTACCCGCAATGCGCCCGCGCCCAGATTCGGGCGGACCTGTGGGCGCGCGACGACAGCGCGGACCTGCCCAAGATGGGCGCGATGCTGGCCGAAGCCTCGAGTGGAGAGGAGGGCGGCGCAGATTATGACGCCGCATGGGCCGCCCGCGCCGCCAAAACCCTGTGGTAGCGGGCGGACCCAAGTCACCTAGATGGTGAAAACTGATGTTGCCGTGCAACAGTGGGCTGCAATTGACATGATGCTATATAACGTCACCGTGCAGGGCGCGCGTCACGACATACTCACGCCTTCGTAGAATGAATGGAGTGAATCAAGCGTATTTTCAAAATGTTGCCTGTTGTTGGTCTGGTCGTTGCCTCGGGCTGTGCCCAGAAGTCCGACAAGATCAACGCGGCTTATGTCTCGCCCGTGGCCTATCAAAGCTTCAGCTGCCGCCAGCTGTCGGAAGAGGCGCAGCGCGTTAGCAGCCGTGCATCGCAAATGATGGGTGTGCAGAACAAACAGGCCGAGCAGTACGCCGTGGCGACCGGCGTGGCGCTGGTTCTGTTCTGGCCCGCCGCTTTCTTCATCAAGGGCAACAAGGGAAATGCCGCCGAGGTGTCGCGCCTGAAGGGCGAGATGGAGGCGATCGAGAAAGCCTTGATCAAGAAGGGCTGCAAGATCCAGTTTGCAGAGATGACGCCGAAAGAGGCCGAAGCCAAGGAAAAGACCAAGGGTAAGAAGGCCGAGTGATTTTGGTTTTCTGACTGCATTGCGAAACGAAAATGACCGGCCCCGCGCCGGTCTTTTTTATGAAAGCCGCGCCCTCGGGCGTCCCACCCGGACCCACCCTAGCCCTCGGGCGCGGCTGGCGCCCTTGCGGGCTTGGGGTATTCACCGTCAGGGACGTGACAGGGCGAGGGTCAGGCTGGTGCGTTGCAGGGCGTCGCCGCTATCGCCTTGGGGACGCAACAGAAGAACGCCCCATTGGTCGTTCCCCGCTTGTCCGGGCGGTTGCAGCATAAAGCCACGGAGCGTGTCGAACCCGGGTATGTCATCCGCCGGATGGCGCAGGATCGGCAGGACATCGGCCAGATAGGCGGGCAGCAGTCGGGCAAGCCGGTCGCGCTCTGCCACGGTCATTAGCTGCTGCGCTTCATGAATTTCACATTTGTGACGGCTTTGGGTCAGGCGCAGGTCTGTGCGTTTATCAATCGCGACCTCTCGCGCGTCCGGGTCCAGTTGCGACTGCGGGTCTGTGCCCGCCGCCGGTGCGGCGATTCGAGTGCGACAGTGGCTGTCGAGCAGGGCAATATAGGCTTCGGCTCGATCCGGCGCGGTCAGTTTTTGTACGATGCCACGACCGGACGCGCCAAGCGCTAGGCCACCAATAATGACCAATGCGAAATACTTGATATTCATTTGGAAAACGGGGCGGGAGTGAGCCCGCCCCGATGCCGCATCACGCGTGGATCGCGCCGTCGCCGCAGGCAAGCGCGGCCTCGCGCACCGCTTCGGAGAAGGTCGGGTGCGCGTGGCAGGTCAGGGCGATGTCCTCGGCGCTTGCGCCGAATTCCATGCCCACGCAAATCTCGTGGATCAGGTCGCCTGCTGCCGGGCCGATGATATGCGCGCCTAGAATGCGGTCGGTTTCCTTGTCCGCAAGTAGTTTGACAAAGCCTTCGCCCGCGTGAACGGCCTTGGCACGGGCGTTGCCCATGAAAGAGAATTTGCCGACCTTGTAGGCGGTTCCTTCTTCCTTCAGCTGCTCTTCGGTCTTGCCTACACTGGCGACCTCGGGGTGGGTGTAGATCACGCCGGGGATTACGCCGTAATTGACATGGCCGTGCTTGCCTGCGATCACCTCGGCGCAGGCCATGCCTTCGTCTTCAGCCTTGTGGGCCAGCATCGGGCCCGTGATGGCGTCGCCGATGGCATAGATGCCTTTGACGTTGGTCTGCCAGTGATCGTTTGTCTTGACTTGGCCACGGTCGGTCATCTCGACCCCCAGGTCGGCCAGCCCCAGCCCGTCGGTAAAGGGTTTGCGACCTGTGGCGACCAGAACCACGTCGGCGTCGATCGTCGCCTCGCTGTCATCCTTGCGCAGCTTGTAGGTCACTTTCGCCTTGGTCTTGCTGGCATCGACCGATTGCACGGCGGCGCCCATGATGAATTCCATACCCTGCTTGGTCAGCATCCGCTGCACGGTTTTCTGGACCTCGCCATCCATGCCCGGTGTCACCTTGTCGAGGAATTCGATCACGGTGACCTCGGACCCCAGACGTTTGTAGACCGAGCCAAGCTCCAGCCCGATCACGCCCGCCCCGATGACGACCATCTTCTTGGGAACCTTGGGCAATTCCAACGCACCGGTGGAGGATACGACGATCTTTTCGTCAATCTCGACACCCGGCAGGGTGGCCACTTCGGACCCTGTTGCGACGATGATGTTTTTCGCGGTATGAACCTCTTCGCCGACCTTGACCTGACCCGTGGCGGGGATCGAACCCCAGCCCTTCAGCCAGTCCACCTTGTTCTTCTTGAACAGGAATTCGATGCCTTTTGTGTTGCCCTCGATCACCTCGTCCTTATAGGCCAGCATCTGCTTGAAATCGACAGAAGGGGATTTGCCCTTGAGGCCCATCTTGGCAAAGTTGTGTTCTGCCTCGTGCAGCATATGCGAGGCGTGCAGCATCGCCTTGGATGGGATGCAGCCCACGTTCAGGCAGGTGCCGCCAAGGGTTGCGCGCCCTTCGACACATGCAGTTTTCAGACCCAGTTGTGCGCAGCGAATGGCGGCGACATAGCCGCCGGGGCCGGCACCGATCACGATCACGTCGTAGCTTGCCATGGAGTTTCTCCTTTGTGTGCGGCGTCAGCGCCGGTATTCGGTTGTTCAGATAAGGGCGGACAGGATCATCGCCATGGTGGCGAAAAATCCGACGGCCCAGATGAGGGATCGCCAAGGCGACAGGCCAAAGACATAGGCCGGCACGTAAAGCGCGCGCATGACCAGGTAGACCCAGGCGGCATTGGTGGTGAAGTCGGTGGATTGGCCGGACAGGGTGACCACGACCACGGCGATGGTGAACAGGATCAGCCCTTCGAAATGGTTGTTCAGCGCACGCTGCAAACGGCCCGCCACGCCGGACAATTCGCGCGGGGTATCGCGGGGCGAGGCAGCGTATTCGCTGCCCACCTGTTTCTGCGCGGCGACGGAATAGGCGATGAATTGAAGGGCTTGCAAGCAGGCCGCAAGCGCGAGGGCGGTCAGTTCGGGGGGCATTTGCGCGGTCATGTGGATTGCCTTTCATGGGTCCAAGCGGCACGGTTTTCCGGCGTCAGGATGCGTTGTTTTTCGGCCACGAACCAGTCGGCACAGGCGGTTTCGGCGACCGCTATTTCGCGGTCAGTGCGCCATTCGGCCAGCCGCGCCTGAACGGCAGGCATGTGGCGCAGGATCGAGCGGTCGGAAACCTGATTCCGGTTGGCGGCGCGGTGCCACTTCCAGTTCAGGTGATAGCGCTTGCCGGTGTTCCGGCCATTCTGCCCGTCGCCCCGGTCATTTTTCATCAGGAACAGGTCGTCGGATTTGACCGCGTAATGGTTCAACTGCGCCACGTCCCAGCGGATCGAACGGTCCAGCGGCTGATACTTACGATATTTGCGCGCGGACAGCAGGGGGCGGTTTGGCAGGTCTTCACCCGCTGCGGAGACCACGCGGAGGCAGGTGACACGCGGCTGTTGCGGCATGTGGTCATGCGAATGGGCGAAAGCAGCGCGGCGGAACATGGATTTGAAATTGATATGGTCTTCGTCGGGGGTATCCTCGGCCATGGTGAACTGTTCCATTATCAGCCCGCCGGACCAGTCGGGCAGACCGGAGCTGCCGAAGAACCGCCACGCCAGCGCGATCACGTCTGCCTCGCCCGCCTGTGCCAGAAGGTCGGCGATCATGCCATCGCCACTTTGGATGTTCAAGAACTCGTCCGCGTCGATGAACAGCACCCAGTCGGTGTCGCTGCCTTCCAATGCCTCCAATGCCACGGCGATGCCGCTGTCCTGCGGGGCTTGGCCTTCGTCGGGGTGGTGGCGCAGATGGGTGACAAGGCCGCGGTCGGCCAGCACATCCAGCAGTGCGCCCGACCCGTCGGTGCAGTCATTGGTGCAGATCACCGCGCGGTCAAAGCCGATGCACAGATGATAGGCCAGCCATTCCAGCACGAATATCCCCTCATTCCGCATACAGGACACGACCGCTGCGCGCGGGGTGGTTCGCTTGTCTGGCATGGGGGCGGGGCGGGTCATTGGGGCACCGGGTGGGGGCGGGTGTCCGGGCGGCAGATGCGCCCGGACGCGTGTTTCAGGCGGCGGCGCACAAGGCCCCGCCCGACAGGATTACAGATCCATAAGCAGGCGGCGGGGATCTTCCAGCGCTTCCTTGACGCGCACAAGGAAGGTCACGGCGCCTTTGCCATCGACGATGCGGTGGTCATAGGACAGGGCCAGATACATCATCGGGCGGATCTTGATCTCGCCGTTGATGACCATGGCGCGGTCCTGGATCTTGTGCATGCCCAGGATACCCGATTGCGGCGGGTTCAGGATGGGCGAGGACATGAGCGAGCCATAGACACCACCGTTGGAAATGGTGAAGGTGCCGCCCTGCATTTCCGCCATGGACAGTTTGCCGTCACGGGCGCGTTTGCCCTTCTCGGCAATTGCCTTCTCGATTTCGGCAAAGGACATGCTGTCGGCGTCGCGGATGACCGGAACCACCAAGCCCTGCGGGGTGCCCGCGGCGATGCCCATGTGGACGAAGTTCTTGTAAACCACGTCGGTGCCGTCGATTTCGGCGTTCACCTCGGGCACCTCTTTCAGGGCGTGGCAGCAGGCCTTGGTGAAGAAGGACATGAAGCCAAGGCGCACGCCGTGCTTCTTCTCGAACAGGTCCTTGTATTCGCTGCGCAGGGCCATGGTTTCGGTCATGTCCACCTCGTTATAGGTGGTCAGCATGGCGGCGGTGTTCTGCGCGTCCTTCAGGCGGCGCGCGATGGTCTGGCGCAGGCGGGTCATCTTGACCCGCTCTTCGCGGGCCGCGTCATCGGCAGGCACGGGCGCGCGCGGGGCAGAGGGCGCCGCGGCGGCTTGCGGGGCGGCACTCGCGGCGGCCACGGCAGCGGCGACATCGGCCTTGGTGGCTCGGCCGTCCTTGCCGGTGCCAGTGACCGCATCGCGGGAAATTCCGGCTTCGGCCATGGCTTTTTCGGCGGCGGGGCCGTCCTTGACGTCGCGGGTGCCCTGACCGACGGCGGGCGCCTGATAGGCCTCTCCCTTAGAGCCTTCGGTCTGCACGGCAGCGGCCGATGCACCGGCACCGCCGGAAATCACGGCCAGTTGTGCGGTGGCATCCACGGTGGTGCCTTCGGGCGCGACGATCTTGGCCAGCAGGCCAGCGGCGGGCGCAGGAACCTCGACTGACACCTTGTCGGTTTCAAGCTCGCACAGCATTTCGTCCTGAGCGACGCTGTCGCCTTCTTTCTTGAACCATGTCGAAACGGTCGCCTCGGTCACGGATTCACCCAGCGCGGGGACCATGACCTTGACCTCTTCGGCCTTGCTTTCGGTGGCTTTGGCGGGGGCGGCTTCGGCCTTGGCCGGTGCAGCAGCGGCGCTGTCACCTTCGGCGATCATGGCCAGCAGGGCATCGACGCCCACGGTGTCGCCTTCCTTGGCGACGATTTCAGACAGGGTCCCAGCTGCGGGCGCGGGCACTTCGACCGTTACCTTGTCTGTTTCCAGCTCACAGAGCATTTCATCGGCGGCCACGGCGTCACCCGGCTGCTTGAACCAGGTTGCCACGGTTGCCTCGGTCACGGATTCGCCAAGCGTGGGGACGCGAACTTCGGTGGTCATGGGTTATTTCCCTTCGATGGTCAGCGCGTCGTTCACGAGCGCCTGTTGTTGTGCTTTGTGCTGCGATGCCAGGCCCGTCGCGGGCGAGGCGGATGCGGCGCGGCCCGCATAGGTGGGTCGCTTGTGCTTGGCGTTGATACGGCCCAGCACCCATTCGATATTCGGTTCGATAAAGGACCATGCGCCCTGGTTCTTGGGTTCTTCCTGGCACCAGACCATTTCCGCGCTGGGGAAGCGTTCCAGTTCCTTCACCAGCGACATGGCGGGGAAGGGGTAGAACTGTTCGACACGCAGCAGGTAGACATCGTCGGCTCCGCGCGCATCGCGTTCTTCCAGCAGGTCGTAGTAAACCTTGCCCGAACACATCACCACGCGCTTGATCTTGCCGTCGGCCTTCAGCTTCAGGTCGGAATGGCCGCGTTCGGCGTCATCCCACAGTACGCGGTGGAAGGACGATCCGGTGGTGAAATCCTCAACATCCGAAATCGCCATCTTGTGACGCAACAGCGATTTCGGCGTCATCAGGATCAGCGGTTTGCGGAAGCTGCGGTGAAGCTGGCGGCGCAGGATGTGGAAATAGTTGGCCGGAGTGGTGCAGTTGGCCACGATCCAGTTGTCGCCGCCGCACATTGTCAGGAAACGCTCCAGTCGGGCCGAGGAGTGTTCCGGCCCTTGCCCTTCATAACCATGCGGCAGCAGGCAGACGAGGCCCGACATCCGCAGCCATTTGGATTCGCCCGAGGAAATGAACTGGTCGAACATGATTTGCGCGCCGTTGGCGAAATCGCCGAACTGTGCTTCCCACAGGGTCAGCGCGTTGGGTTCGGACAGCGAATAGCCGTATTCGAAACCCAGTACGGCGTATTCCGAAAGCATCGAGTCGATGACCTCGTATTGCGCCTGTCCCTTGCGGATGTTGTTCAGCGGGTAGTAACGCTCCTCGGTGTTTTGGTCGATCAGGCTCGAATGCCGCTGGCTGAACGTGCCGCGGGTCGAATCCTGCCCGGCCAGACGCACGGGGTAGCCTTCGGTCAACAAGGAGCCAAAGGCCAGCGCCTCGCCCGTTGCCCAATCGAATCCCTTGCCGGTCGCGAACATCTCGCGCTTGGTTTCCAGCAGGCGCTGCACGGTCTTGTGCAGCGGGAAGCCGTCGGGCGCGGTGGTGAGCGCCTTGCCAATTTGTTCCATTGTTTCGGGCTTGATGGCGGTTTCGCCGCGCTGGTACTTGTTCTCGTTCTGCCGATCGAGGTGCGACCAGCGCCCGTCCAGCCAGTCGGCCTTGTTGGGTTTGTAGTCTTTGCCGGCCTCGAATTCTTCGTTCAGCATGGACTGGAACGAGGCTTTCATATCCTCGATCTCCCCCTCGGGGATCAGGCCGTCCTTGACCAGACGTTCGGTATAAAGGGCCAGAGTGGTCTTCTGTGTCTTGATCTTCTTGTACATGATCGGGTTGGTGAACATGGGCTCGTCGCCCTCGTTGTGACCGAACCGGCGATAGCAAAAGATGTCGATGACCACGTCCTTATGGAACTTCTGGCGGAATTCCGTCGCTACCTTGGCGGCATGCACCACGGCTTCGGGGTCGTCACCGTTGACGTGGAAGATCGGCGCTTCGACCATCAGGGCGATATCCGTGGGATAGGGCGAGCTGCGCGAGAAGTGCGGCGCGGTGGTAAAGCCGATCTGGTTGTTCACGACGATATGGATGGTGCCGCCCGTGCGGTGCCCTTTCAGGCCCGACAGGCCGAAGCCTTCGGCCACGACGCCCTGACCGGCAAAGGCCGCATCGCCGTGCAGCAGGATGGGCAGTACCGCCATGCGCTCGGCATCGTTAAGCTGGTCCTGCTTGGCGCGGACCTTGCCCAGAACCACCGGGTTCACCGCCTCCAGGTGCGAGGGGTTGGCGGTCAGCGACAGGTGAACGGTGTTGCCGTCGAATTCGCGGTCGGACGAAGCGCCAAGGTGGTATTTCACATCGCCCGATCCGCCCACATCCTCGGGCTTGAAGCTGCCGCCCTGGAATTCGTTGAAGATCGCGCGATAGGGCTTGTTCAGAACATTGGCCAGAACCGACAGGCGACCGCGGTGCGGCATCCCCATGACGATTTCCTTAACGCCCAGATTGCCACCACGCTTGATGATCTGTTCCATCGCGGGGATCAGTGATTCACCGCCATCAAGGCCGAATCGCTTGGTCCCCATATATTTGACATGAAGGAATTTTTCGAAACCTTCTGCCTCGACCAGCTTGTTCAGGATCGCTTTGCGACCCTCGCGGGTAAAGGTGATTTCCTTACCATACCCCTCGATCCGCTCTTTCAGCCAAGAGGATTGCTCGGGATCGGAAATATGCATGTATTGCAGGGCGAAGGTGCCGCAATAGGTGCGTTTCACGATGTCGATGATCTGCCGCATCGAGGCAACCTGCATGCCCAGCACATTGTCGATGAATATCGGGCGGTCCATGTCGGCTTCGGTGAAACCGTATGCCTTGGGGTCCAGTTCTGGGTGCGGGTCGCGCCCGTGCAGGCCCAGCGGGTCCAGATCGGCGGCCAAGTGGCCACGAATGCGGTAGGCCCGGATCAGCATCAGCGCACGGATGCTGTCCAGCACGGCGCGTTTTACCGCTTCGTCCGATATGGTCACGCCCTTTTCGGAGGCCTTTTCGACGATCTTCTTGCCCGCGGCCTTGGCTTCGACTGGCGCGGGCCACATGCCGTCCAGTGCGGCGGTCAGGTCGTCATTCGGGGTGGGCGGCCAGTCGGCGCGTGCCCAGGACGGGCCTGCGGCCTCTTGCTTGACCGACATATCGTCGTCGCCCATCTGGCGGAAGAACTCCTGCCATGCCTCGTCGACCGCGTTGGGATCGTTGGCATAGCGCGCGTAAAGCTGCTCCAGGTACTCGGCATTGTGGCCTTGCATGAAGCTGGAGGCGTGAAACAGGTCGTTGGGGCTTTGATCGTTCATGGAAACCTCATTCGGTCCGGTAATCTTCGGGTGCCAGGTAGTCGGACATCTCGGTCAGGATGTAGAGCCCGCCGAGTTGCCAATCGGGCGTTGGCGTGTCTGCGTCGTCATTCGTTTTAAGAGCCGCCAACCAAAGGTAGCCGCCGCTGCTGCCCTTGCCAGTATTGGCGGTGGCCGTTGGCTGGCCGCCCGCCGCGTGATAGCGGGTCGTCAGCCGCCCGATGTCCAGAATCTTGCGCTGTTCGCGGGGGCGAATTTCCATCGGGCCGAAGCTGGTCAGCTGCGATACGATGCTGGTCTGGTAAGCTTCGGGCGTCAGGTAGAATGCGCAGCGGCGCAGCACATGGATCAGGTCGCCCTGCCGCGTGCCGGTTTCGGTGGCCTCGACGTTGATGCCCTCGCGGTGAGGGAAATGGCGGGTGATTTGCGGCGCGGGGCAGGCGTCAAGCGCGGCCTCCGCATCCGTCAGAAGCTGGGTGCCGCTGCGGCCGCTCAGCTTGATCTTTTCCGCAGGCTCTACCATCGCTCCGACCAGATGTGCCGGGCGCAGGCCGGGGGCGATCACTGCCATCGTCGGCTTGTATTTCTGGAATTCCAGCACCGGCATCACGGTGGGAATGGCGCGTCCGGGCGAGGTGCAATTGCCCCGCGCAAAAGCTTCGTTTCCGGCAATGGCCTGAGTGGCGCAAAGGGCCAGCGTGGCGGCGGTCGCCTTGAGGGTCAGGGGAGCGTTGAAGTTCATCGCCCCCCCCTTACATTATCGTCCGACCGGACATGGCGCGGCACAGGCCAAAGGCCGCCGAAAGGGCGATTTGCCCCTTCGCCGCGCCTGGCGCTGTCCGCGATATGATCCGGCGCAGGTCCATGGCTTAGCCGATGGCTTTCAGCACGGCTTCGCCTAGGGTTGCGGGGCTGTCGGCGACCACGATCCCGGCGGATTTCATCGCCTCGATCTTGCTCTCCGCATCGCCCTTGCCGCCGGCCACGATGGCACCGGCATGGCCCATGCGGCGGCCCGGAGGCGCCGTGCGGCCCGCGATGAAGCCCGCGACGGGTTTCCAGCGGCCTTTTTTCTTCTGCTCGGCCAGGAATTCCGCAGCTTCTTCTTCGGCGGAGCCGCCGATTTCACCGATCATGATGATCGACTGGGTTTCCGGGTCGTCCAGGAACATGTCCAGCACGTCGATATGCTCGGTCCCTTTGATGGGGTCGCCGCCGATACCCACGGCCGAAGACTGGCCCAGACCGATATCAGAGGTCTGCTTGACCGCCTCGTAGGTCAGAGTGCCGGAACGGGACACAACACCGACCGAGCCACGCTTGTGGATATGGCCGGGCATGATGCCGATCTTGCAGGCACCGGGCGTGATGACACCGGGGCAGTTCGGGCCGATCAGGCGGCTGCCCGAATTTTCCAGAGCGCGCTTGACGCACATCATGTCCAGCACCGGGATGCCTTCGGTGATGCAGACGATCAGTTCCATTTCGGCGTCGATTGCCTCGAGGATGGAATCCGCAGCAAAGGGCGGGGGCACATAGATCACCGATGCGTTTGCTTCGGTTTTTGCCTTGGCTTCGTGGACAGAGTTGAACACGGGCAGGTTCAAATGCTCGGTGCCACCTTTGCCGGGGGTTACGCCGCCGACCATTTTGGTGCCATAGGCGATGGCCTGTTCAGAGTGGAAGGTGCCCTGCGAGCCGGTCAAGCCCTGACAGATTACCTTGGTGTTTTCATTGACGAGAACTGCCATTGTGATGGGTTCCTTGCGTTAAATCTTGAGAAGAGAGAGGGAAACATCGCCAGTCTTGCGACTCACGCTGACCACGGCCTTTCCCTCCTTGTAATCGAGGCTGATCATGCCGCCGCCCTTGCGCCCTGATGGTGTTCTGTCACCCGTCAAAGCAGACAAAAGAACCGTAGCGGTTGTGCCTTCTTTTGTAGCGCTTTCGGCAGGCGTGAACCGCACAGAGCAACTGCTGTTGTCATTCAAAACCGAGGACGAACCGCTTATCCGCATGGTGGTGCTTTCAAACCCGACGCTTTCGATGCTTGGAGTTTTGAACACCTCGCCCTCTTGCTGCCAGCCGGATTGCTTGCGAAACGCAGCGCGGTTGGCGGCAGCGTTATAGGGCGCAGCCATGCAGGTTTTCTGGAAAACTGCCACGGCCTGCGCGGCAGAGACACGGGGAAGCCCCGTATCCGCTGCCATGCAGCCCGAAAGTGCCATAATCCCAGCCAATGCATAAAGGCGAACGGCAGGCATCAGCATCAGCCCTTGACCGCTTTCACGATCTTCTGGGCACCATCGGACAGGTCGTCGGCTGCAATCACGTCAACGTCGGAGTTGTTGATGATCGCCTTACCCTGTTCCACATTGGTGCCTTCAAGGCGGACAACCAGCGGAACCTTCAGGCCGACTTCTTTCACCGCGGCAATCACGCCTTCGGCGATGACGTCGCAGCGCATGATGCCGCCGAAGATGTTGACCAGAATGCCTTTGACGTTGGGGTCAGAGGTGATGATCTTGAACGCTTCGGTCACTTTTTCTTTGGTCGCGCCGCCGCCTACGTCAAGGAAGTTGGCAGGTTCTGCGCCGTAGAGTTTGATGATGTCCATCGTGGCCATGGCCAGACCCGCGCCGTTCACCATGCAGCCGATTTCACCGTCCAGAGCGATATAGTTCAGGTCGTATTTCGATGCTTCCAGCTCTTTGGGGTCTTCTTCGGTGGTGTCGCGCAGCTCGGCAATGTCGGACTGACGGTAGATCGCGTTGCCGTCGAAACCGACTTTGGCGTCCAGGCATTTCAACATGCCGTCGGGCATGACGATCAGCGGGTTGATTTCCAGCATCTCCATGTCTTTTTCGACAAAAGCTTTGTAGAGCTTGGAGGTCAGATCGACCATCTGTTTGACCTGCTTGCCGGTCAGACCCAGCATGAAGGCGATGCGGCGGCCGTGGAACGGCTGGAAGCCGGTCGCGGGGTCGACGCTGAACGACAGGATATTGTCGGGGGTGTTGGCTGCGACTTCTTCGATGTCCATGCCGCCCTCGGTCGAGCAGACAAACGACACGCGAGAGGTCTGACGGTCCACCAGGAGCGCGAGATACAATTCGCGGTCAATGTCGGATCCGTCTTCGATATAGATGCGGTTGACCTGCTTGCCGGCGGGGCCGGTCTGGTGGGTCACAAGGGTCTTGCCCAGCATCTGCTTGGCCATTTCCGATGCTTCTTCCACCGACTTGGCCAGGCGCACCCCGCCTTTTTCACCGGCTTCGGCTTCCTTGAAGGAACCCTTGCCGCGGCCACCTGCGTGGATTTGCGCCTTGACGACCCAAAGCGGGCCGTCAAGTTCGCCTGCGGCGGTTTTGGCGTCTTCGGCCTTCAGGACGATACGTCCGTCGGAAACCGGGCACCCGTAGGAGCGAAGCAAAGCCTTCGCCTGATACTCGTGGATGTTCATGGATAAACTGTCCCGTATTGCTGCGATCCCTTGCGTAGTGACACAAGGTTGCCCGTCAATTAAGGGATTTTTGGTTCTTACCCTCGAAATGTGAAAGTTTTTCGACATTTGTGATCACAGGTTTCCAGCGTGTGATCACAAATGTCAAGTTTTCGAATCATGGGCGCGTGAACAGGTGGATCGCGCCACCTGCGTGAACGCCCTAGTTGAAATAGAAGGCGAAAAGCCCCGCACGCCCGCCGGTCATGCGCCCAAAAGCGCGCCAGTATTGCGCAGTGATGCGCGGCCCTTTCGCCATGTAGGGATATGCCGAAACCCCCTGTATCCAGCCCAAGAGGTCCAGCGGAGCGGGGTTTTCAATATAGGAGGCAAGGTCGATGCCGGTGCCTTCGGGCAGCAACGGGTGAGGGATCAGCAGATCGCCTTGCAACACGGCCTCGGCGTCGCGCAGCACACGCATCCAGGCGGCGCTGGCACCGGGGTCGATTTGCAGGTCCAGCGCCGGGGTCTGGTTGGCGTTTGGAATCCATTCTGCATTATCGTCGGTCTCTTTTTCGACCTCCAGCCAGAACTGCCGGTTAATCGCGATCATCCGCAGCCAGTGCCCTTTGGCCGCCTGTAGCCGTGCCGCGTCGGGACTCTGTTCCAGCGATTTCAGCAGGATGTAGATGGAATCGACAATGGGGCGGGCGGTGTCCATCCGGTTGGGGCTTTGACCGCGCAGCCGCTGTTCCAGCAATTGATCGCGAAGTGACTTCTCTTCGTTCAATGCGACCGGTTCCGGCGGCATCTTGCCCTTGATGGCGCGAATTTCATTGGAAAGGCTGCGACTTGTGTGGGAAAGGGCGCGGGTTTCGTCGTTCAGGGTGTTCAGATATTTTTCCCTGAATTCCCTCGCCTCTTGCTGAAACTGCTTGCGCTGTTCGGGGGTGATGTCCTTGGCCCGCGACTTGTCGAACAGCGCGCGCTGTTCTTTTTTCAACGGATCGATCTTGGACCTGAGGTTTTTTTGCTGCGCTTCGATTTCACTTCTTTGAGCTTCAAGAACAGCGATTTCTGCCTCAAGCTCTTCACGCGTCCAAGGATAGGGTTTCGACGGAAGCGTCGCCAGATCGGGCATGGCACCGCGCATGTGCGCGATCACCGGCGCGGGATCGAAAGCCAGACCAAAGTTGGCCCCGCCCGACAGCATATGGGTATAGGCCAGCAGCCATTTATGGTCGGCCTCGTCAAAGCGGACATTGGGCAAGCCGTTCGGATCGGCTTTATTGCGACCGAAGTTACGACCGACGATCAGCGGGCCAAGCGCCTTGGCGATTTGTTCTTCCTCTTGCATTTGGCCATCGCTGTTGATGTCCAGCCAGATCGTATTCAGTTCCATTTCGAACGGCACGGGCAGCGCGGATTGCAGGACGGCGCGGGCTTCCTCCATATCCGCGTCGAGGGTGGTCAGCGCGTTGGTGACGGTTTCGGCGCTTAACGGTTCGGGCGCATAATTGCGTGCATAATTGCGCCCGCCAATGCGCGGCATTCCGATCATGGCGATATCGGTGCCGCCATGCTGCCATTGCACCTGCGCGATTTTTTCAAGCGCGCGCAGGCCAAGCAGCATTCCCATCTCGAACCCGTTTCGATCCGGATCTGCGCGCATGGCAATGATGCGTTGCGACAGGCTGGGCGGGGTGTTCTGAGCGGCGGCAGGCACGGCTAAGCTGGCTGCAAGGACCAGTGCGGCAATGGGGCGGAACATCATGCGGATCATTAAACCTTTGGGACAAAGAAAAAGGCACGGAGGAATGCCCCGCGCCTTCATCATGTTCATTTTGAAGTAAGGATCAAGCCAGCGAGGGGTCGATGCCCTTGCACGCGTTGACTAGGCCTTTGACAGCTTCGACCGATTTGTCGAACATTACTTGCTCTTCCTTGTTCAGTTTGATGTCCACGACCTTTTCGATGCCGCCGGCGCCGATGATGGTCGGAACGCCCACATACATGCCTTTCAGGCCCAGTTCGCCATCGCAATAGGCGGCGCAGGGCAGAACGCGTTTCTGATCTTTCAGGTAGGCTTCGGCCATTTCGATGGCCGAGGTGGCGGGCGCGTAGAAGGCCGAGCCGGTTTTCAGCAGGCCAACGATTTCGGCGCCGCCGTCACGGGTGCGCTGAACGATCGCGTCCAGCTTGTCCTGTGTGGTCCAGCCCATCGCGACCAGATCGGGCAGGGGGATGCCTGCAACCGTCGAGTAACGCACGGACGGCACCATGGTGTCGCCGTGACCGCCCAGAACAAACGCCGTGACGTCTTTCATCGACACGTTGAATTCTTCGGCCAGGAAGTGGCGGAAGCGTGCCGAATCCAGAACGCCGGCCATACCGCAAACCTTGTTCGCGGGCAGGCCAGAGAATTGTTGCAGTGCCCAGACCATCGCGTCCAGCGGGTTGGTGATGCAGATCACGAACGCGTCCGGTGCGTGGTGGCCGATGCCCTCGCCCACGGATTTCATGACCTTCAGGTTGATGCCCAGCAGGTCGTCGCGGCTCATGCCCGGCTTGCGGGGCACGCCTGCGGTGACGATGCACACGTCGGCGCCTGCGATATCTGCGTAATCCTGCGTGCCGCGCAGCTTGGCGTCGAAGCCTTCTGAGGGGCCGGATTCTGCGATGTCGAGCGCTTTGCCTTCGGGGGTGCCTTCGGCGATGTCGAACAGGATAACGTCGCCCAGTTCTTTGATGGCTGCGAGGTGGGCGAGCGTGCCGCCGATCTGACCTGCGCCGATAAGGGCAATCTTGGGTCTGGCCATGGAATTTTCTCCGGTCCGGTTGAAATTGCGCGCTTCCCCTAGCCCGTTGGTGGGGTTCGCGCAAGGGGAGCAGCAGTGATACCCCTAACGCAACCTTTACGTGACAAGGGGGTGAATGCGTGTTTATTTGTTTTGTAACAGGTGTTTAGCATGGGGTGGCGCGAATTTGTTCGATCTTGGCTTTTTCGCGGTTGCTGTGCCCGCTGTTCTTTTTGCGGGCATATCCAAGGGCGGTTTCGGGTCTGGTGCAGCTTTTGCTGCGGCCACGATTCTGGCGATCTGGCTGGAACCGGGGACCGCTTTGGGCATCATGCTGCCGCTGCTAATGCTGATCGACCTGGCCAATTTGCGGCCCTATTGGGCCAAATGGAGCTGGCCCGACGCGCGGCTTTTGATTTTGGGCGCGCTGCCCGGTGTGGCGTTGGGGGCGCTGCTGTATCGCGTGGCCGAACCGGATATTTTCCGACTGCTGATCGGGGGAATCTCGGTTGGATTTGTGATTTGGCAGATGGGGTTGAAATTGCGGCTGATCCGTCCGGCGGGGCGGGAATTGCCGGTTTGGGCCGGTGCGATCTGGGGGGTGCTGACGGGGTTTACCAGTTTTGTCAGCCACGCAGGCGGGCCACCCGCCGCCGTCTGGCTGCTGTCGCGGGGGCTGGGTAAAACGCAATATCAGGCGACCACGGTGATTTTGTTCTGGGCCGTGAATATTGCGAAATTCGTGCCCTATGCGTTTTTGGGGATATTCACGGCCCAGACATTGCTGGCGGATCTGATCCTTGCACCGGTCGCCGTTCTGGGCGCGTGGTTGGGGGTCAAGGCGCATCATCTGGTGCCGGAACGCGCGTTTTTCGCGCTGACCTATGTGTTGCTGACCGTCACGGGGATCAAGCTGATACTGGACGGGCTAACGTAAAGCCCGCCCGGATTGTCACGCATCATTGCCCTTGGCGGGCAGGTTTTCGGCCAGTGTTTCATAGGCCTGTCCACTGGCAACAAGGCAGGTCAGCCCCGTGGCCATGGTTACGGTGATGGTCCATGTGCCGGTTTTGTCCGAGGCGAACACCTCGACCATGGCGTTGTTTGCGCCCAACCCGATGGATTGGCGGGTTTCGCCGTATTTATCGGCCAGACGGTCCACCACGGTGTCGCGGGGCGCACAGTTGCGTGCGGTTTGCGCCGCAGAGGGGCCGGCCACCACGCCCAACACAAGGGCGCCAATCACAGCAATTCGTTTCATCGTCTCAACCTTTTGCCTTGGTCCGCGCCCATTGGCCTGTCCGGTTTTCCGGCAAAGGCGCGCCCAAATATCCAAGTCCGACCGAATGCGGGCTATTTTTCCGTTCGCTCCGACTGGCCAGCCGGACGGCCCTCCCGTCGCATTCGATGGATCAAGATTGGCGCAGTAACGGTTCAAGAATGGTTAACGCACCGAAAGGTAATGGGCAGGATTGTGGCAAACGGCGTTTGTCGCACGGTTATTTCTGCGATGCGGCGAAAAGCGGGTTGAAACAATGCAAGCCCCTGTGGCATCCCTGCGCAAGAAAATTACGGGAGAGATTCATGGACCAGACCGCACGCCCCTACCGCTCCGCTCTTTATATCCCCGGCTCGAAAGACCGGGCGCTGGACAAGGCCCGCGGCCTGCCGGTGGACGCGATCCTGTTCGATCTGGAAGATGCCGTGACCCCCGACGCCAAGGTCGCCGCGCGCGACACGCTGAACGCGGCGCTGGCACAGGGCGGCTATGGCAGCCGCGCCAAGATCGTCCGCATCAACGGGTTGGATACCGAATGGGGCCGCGACGACGCGCTGGCGTTGAAAGGCGCCGATGTCGATGCCTTCCTGCTGCCGAAAGTGGGCAGCGCGGCGGACGTGCAGGCGCTGGCTGATATCATCGGCGCTGACAAGGCGATCTGGGCGATGATGGAAACCCCCGCCGGCATCATGAACGCCATGGAAATCGCCGCGCACCCGCAGATCAAGGGCTTTGTCGCGGGCACCAACGATCTGGCCAAGGAATTGAACTGCCGCTTCCGCGCCGACCGCCTGCCCATGCAGCTGGCGCTGCAAACCATCCTGATGGCGGCGCGTGCCCACGGTGTGATCGCGCTGGATGGCGTTTACAATCAATACCTTGACGAGGAAGGCCTGCGCGCCGAATGCGAGCAGGGCCGTGATCTGGGTTATGATGGAAAAACGCTGATCCACCCCGCGCAGGTGGCCGTGACCAATGAATGTTTCGCCCCTTCGGATGCGGAAATCGAGTTGGCCCGCCGCCAGATCGAAGCCTTTGAAGAGGTCGAGCGCACAGGCCAAGGCGTTGCCGTTGTGGATGGTAAAATCGTCGAAAACCTGCATGTTGAGACCGCGAAGAAGATTCTTGCCTTGGCCTCGACCGTGGCGGCAACAGCGGCGGAGTAATCCGCGCATAGAAAAGGCGGCGGAGCGATCCGCGCCAGCAAGCGGAGTAAACCATGCCCCTTCTTATCCTCGGCCTGATCCTTTGGGTCGGCGCACATCTGTTCAAACGCATCGCCCCCGCCGCCCGTGATCGGCTGGGGAATGCGGGCAAGGGTATGGTGGCGGTGCTGCTGATTGTCGGCTTGGTGCTGATCATCCTTGGCTACCGGCAGGCGGAGTTCATCAACGTCTGGGTGCCGCCCAGCTGGACCGTGCATCTGAACAACCTGCTGATGCTGGTGGCGCTATTCTTTTTTGCCGTGTCCGAATCCAAGGGCCGGCTGCGCGCGCGGTTCCGGCATCCGCAGCTGGCATCCGTGAAAATCTGGGCCGTGGCGCACCTGTTGGTGAATGGCGATCTGGCCTCGATCATCCTGTTCGGCACCATGCTGTTCTGGGCCGTGGCCGAGGTGGTGCTGATCAACCGGGCCGAGGTTTGGGTGCCTAAGGAACCAGGTAGCTCGAAACGCGACGTGATCGTCTATATCGCCACCGTGGTCGCCTTTGTCATGATCGCGGGTATCCACCTTTACTTGGGTGTTTCGCCCTTTCCGGGCTGAGGTAAGCACATGAAACTATACCGTTTTCTGACCGAGGATGACACATCCGCCTTTTGCCACAAGGTCACGGACGCGCTGAACAAGGGCTGGGAATTGCACGGGCAACCCACCTATGCCTTCGATGCCGCCAATGGTGTCATGCGCTGCGGACAGGCCGTCGTGAAAGAGGCGCAAGGCACCTATACACGCGACACCAAGCTGGGAGAACATTGATGGCTAAGACCAATCCGGGCCGTTTTTTCGAAGATTACAAGCTGGGACAGGTGATTGACCACGCGGTGCCGCGCACCGTGGGCGCCGGGGAACGGGCGCTGTATCACGCGCTCTATCCCGCGCGTCATGCTATGTATTCGTCTGATGAATTTGCGCGGGCGTCAGGCTTGCCGGAAAGCCCGCTGGACGATCTGGCCGCTTTCCACGTGGTGTTCGGCAAGACCGTGCCGGATGTGTCGCTGAACGCGGTCGCCAACCTTGGCTATGCCGAGGGTCGCTGGTTGAGAGTGGTCTATGCCGGCGACACGCTGCGCTCCAGCTCGGAAGTGATCGGGCTGAAGCAGAACTCGAACGGGAAAACCGGCGTGGTCTATGTGCGCACGCGCGGGATGAACCAACGCGACGAAGTGGTCATGGATTATGTCCGCTGGGTCATGGTGCGCAAAAACGATCTGGACGCGCCCGCGCCCGACGCCGTTGTGCCCGATCTGAAAAAGGTGCTGTCGGTGGATGACCTGACCATCCCCGAGGGGCTTGATTTTACGGGTTACGATTTCACGCAGGCAGGAGAGCCGCACCGCTGGGGCGATTACGAGGTGGGCGAGCAGATCGACCACGTCGATGGCGTCACCATCGAAGAGGCCGAGCACATGATCGCCACGCGCCTGTGGCAGAACACCGCCAAGGTGCATTTCGACGCCACCTTCCGCCCCGACGGGCAGCGCCTGATCTATGGCGGTCACGTCATTTCCATGGCGCGGGCGCTGTCCTTCAACGGGCTGGCCAATGCGCAGATGATCGTCGGCCTGAACGGCGGCGCGCACGCAAATCCCTGTTTCAGCGGGCTGACCGTCAAAGCATGGTCCGAAGTGCTGGACAAGGCCGACACCGGCGTGCCGGGTGTCGGCGCGATCCGGCTGCGGCTGGTGGCAACGCGCGGTGGTGAGCCATTCGCGCTGAAGGGTGAAGACGGCAAATACCTGCCCGACGTGCTGCTGGACCTGGATTACTGGGCCTTGATGCCGAAATGAAACGGCTTGCTGTGATACTGACATTAGCTGCGGCCCCCGTATGGGCCGCAGCCAGTGTGTAAATGAGCGGAGCCGAACCGGTTGCGATTTTCGAAAAGGCGAAAGAGTTGTTCCTGCACAGCGAGTTCGATGATTTTGTCGAAATCGCCGCCGCAACCATTCCGAAGGCCAGAGGTGGTTCGGTTGATCTGAACAGGTTCCGGGCGTTTTCTAAGTGGTTTTCCGCCTTGGTTACGCCGCCACCGCCCCGGGCATCGGCTGCTTGAAGT
>JGI24025J20009_10000088_pt1 | contig 66887 bp, 64 predicted proteins | sample Cruoilmetagenom3_FD_20009 | JGI IMG/M metagenome (IMG submission 20009)
CGATGGATCAGTACGCTCCATAACGCCGACAGTCCGGCGATCACAGCAATCTGCGCACCGAAAGACATTTCGGCCGTGTCCCACAGCCCCAGTTCATCCAGCGCTTTGATCCCGGCAACTAAGGCCGCGAAGAATATGAACATTTCCCAGGCCTGGAACAGCCTGAACGTAAGAAAACGTCTTGCGACATTTGACATATCATCAACTCTTCTACCGTTCTAAAGAAATGTCGGAAAACAGGCAGCCCGACACAAAAAATCATCAATGATGAATCTGAGGCAGGTCCTAAAATAAGGCTGCGATATTCATCATTTGAGCACTATTTTGCCATATATTCCCGCAACCCGATACGATTCGTTACCTCGAATACTTGGAAATTCAGCGGTGTCGCGAAAGCAGCCTGGACAAAATGATGCAAACTCTATGTTTGTTTCGAATTTGGAAACAGTGCCGCGACCACAGTGCCTGAATCGCCTGCCGCACGCCTTGCCCCCCTGTCGCCGCCTTGCATCGGCAGGCAGTACATATTGATTTTCATCATTTTTTCGTCGGTGACGGGCCGTGAACACCCGCAGATGTACCGATGATACGCATGATGACCCACGCGGGCTTAACCATCGCTACGGCAGGCATTTCATGACTCAAGAATCGTTTTGGCGCAGGGATGGCGCAGGCACGGCGCTGGCCGGGAAACAGGGCGGAATATGTGGCCTGTTGTGCGGCCTGGTCCTCGATAGGTTGGATGACCGGCACCTTGCCCGCCTCGCGGTTGTGAGTATTCGCTTGCCTATTGCGCCTGCGGTATGGCCTTGTGCGAACCAGAGAAGGTCTGAACTGACCGTCGCGGCACCAATTCCGGAACATGTTTTGGCCCGGACCGGCGCGGCGGATAATCGGGCCCGAAACGGCACCGCTCGGCCCGTTTGGAAAGACAACCCGGTGCAACGATCTGAACCTTGGGTCGCGCGCTGTGAAACGAATAAGCCAGGAGAATACCGGCCATGATCCAGTCCGTTACCGTGGTGATGCCCGCCTTTCGCGCGGTCGCGACACTGAATACAGCCCTGCAAAGCCTTCTGGACCAGACCGACAGGCCGGAATTCTATGAAATCATCGTGGTTGACGACGCCTCGCCTGACGAGACTGCGGCGATGGCCGAGGCGTTCATTCCCAAGGCCGCCCAGTGCAACATTGATATGAAGGTTCACCGGCTGGACCAGAATGGCGGGCCGGCACGGGCCCGCAATACCGGTGCCAAAGAGGCGCGCGGCGAAGTTATCATTTTCACCGACTCTGATTGCGAACTCACGCCGACATGGCTGCGCGAGATGCTGCTTGGCTTCGACAATCCCAAGATCGCCGCCGTAAAGGGCGCGTATCTTTCCCGTCAAACCGAACTGGGCGCGCGCTTTGCCCAGGCGGAATTCGAAGAGCGCTATGCCCTGCTGCGAAAGGCAGATCACGTCGATGTGGTCTTCAGTTACTCTGCGGCCTTCCGGCGTGACGTATTTGCCGAACTGAACGGGTTCGACACCCGTTTTCCCGTCGCCGACAATGAAGATACTGACCTGTCCTGGCGTTTGACCGAGGCAGGCCACAAGGCGGTCTTTCGGCCCGAAGCCAAATTATTTCACCGCCACCCGTCGAGCCTGTACCAATATTATCGCAAAAAAATCTCGCGGGGGTATTGGCGAATGGTGGTCTATCGCCGGTTCCCGGGCAAGGCGGTCAAGGACAGTTACACGCCGCAAAGCCTGAAGCTACAAATCCTCCTGGCTTACCTAAGCCTGTCTGCTTTACTGCTTACCCCGTTCATTTCCGGCATCATGGTCCTGTTCTGGGTCTGCATTGTCACCTTTTTTCTGTCCACATTGCCTTTTGCGCTCAATACCTTGCGCAAAGACCCGTTGATCGGCCTGTTGTCCCCATTGCTGCTGTTGGGTCGTGCATTTGCCATCGGAGCCGGCGTGCTGATGGCGCTTCCGCGCATTGTGCGAACTGATCCTTTTGCCCAGCCAGACAGTGATGCGAACCAGACATGACCCTGGTCCATGCCTAAAATTCCGCCGTCTGACGTCCTTTGACGATGGTCATGAAATGCCGCAACCAAGTGGAACACTTGCAGCGGCGAATTCTCCCGGTTTTGACAAGACCCTTGTTGCAAACCATTCGCGCCGCTACGCTGTAGATATCCGGTAGCATCGGAGGATTTGAATATGAATGATTTTGGAAAACGCGCCGTTCGGGCTGTGAAGGCCGCATTGATTCGCCTTCCCGCCGACACAGACAACGTGGCGCACAACCGGGCCTTGTGGAACCGCTATGCGATCAAGTGGAACCGCGAGCGCATTGGCGTGCAGCAACTGGAAACCACCGAAGATGATTTTCGGACGCAAATCTCGCATCTGGGAGACGAATGGGGATCGCCGTCTCATGTTGACGCGGTGCTTGACGACTTCCTCTTTCCGTTGCTTTCCACCGATATTTCCGCGCTTGAAATCGGCGTCGGCGGTGGCCGAATNGCGGATAAGGTCAGNCCGCGCGTAAAGAATNTGNCCTGCTGTGACATCTCCGGCGAAATGCTGGCGCGCGCCAAACTGGACCTGGCAAAGCANGACAACATCACCTACACCCTGCTCGACGAACCCGGGCTTCCCGTGCCGGACAACAGTTTCGATGTGATTTATTCCTTCGACGTTTTTGTTCATATCGACCTGCACACCCAGTGGCGATACTTCGCGGAAATCTCACGCGCGCTAAAGCCGGGTGGGCACGCCTTCCTGCATACTTCGAATCTTCGCGCGCCGGGCGGATGGGATGAATTCACCTCGCAGGATCATTACTCGGTTTCGGGGCATTATTTCGTCACCCCGGATACCATCGCTCTTTTTGCCGAAAAGGCCGGGCTGGAGATCGTCAAGGACTCGACCCCGGCAGCGGACAACTTTTACCTCCACCGGGACTATCTGTTCGTTCTGAAGAAACCCGGAGTCTGAGATTTGTCGCAAACGCAGGTCAGCGCGGCCCCTGCCCCGCCCCGGGTTCTGTTTGTGCGCAACGCCCGTGGTCACACCGAGATTTCCGGGCCGGAAACCTACATGCTGGCAGTCATGCCGACGTTTCAGGCGCAGGGGATTGATGTGGCCCTGCACTGCACGATCAACCCATCCCTGGGCGCGCCGAAATGGCTGGCCGACTTCGAAGCGGCAGGCATTCCCACTCAGGTCCACAGCGTTGGTTCGGCAGCCGGGTTTTCCGACGTTGCCGACGTGATCCGTACTGTGCGCAAGCGGCAGGCGACGGTGCTGCATTCCTTCGATCACCGCTCGGACCTGGTCGCGCTTCTGGCGGCGCGCCGGACCGGCGCTGCGGCGGTTGCCTCGTTCGCCGGCTGGACCAACTGGACCGGCAAGGCGCTGAAAGAACGCGTTTACATGTCCGTGGATCGCTGGGCGTTGAACCGGGCCGATGCCGTGCTGATCGATTCTGCCTTTGTTGGCCGTGCGGCGGGCATCAAAACCGGCCCGAGACCAGTGGTGGTTCTGCCGAACGGGGTCGATCTGGCGCGGTTTTCACAATCGGACGAAACCGACCTGAAACAAAGGCATTTCGGTGATCCATCGGTTCTTTTGCTGGGCATCGTCGGGCGCATCCACCCCAACAAGGGTCAGCTCGATTTCGTGCGGGCCGCCGCCGACCTTTCAGCCCGGCACCCCGAGGCACGTTTCCTGATCGTCGGTGCCACGCCCGAAGGCCACGAAGACTATGGCCGCGCTGTAACTGACCTGATCAAGCAAGCGGGCCTGTCGGACAAGGTTCATCAGATTGTCGCGCGCCCGGTCGAAATTCCCGGCATCATGGCGGCGATGGATATCCTGCTGGCACCGTGCCACACCGAAAGTTGCAGTTTCGCCATTCTGGAGGCCATGGCCAGCGCCAAGCCTGTGGTTGCCGCCCGCGCCGGTGGCAATCCGGAACTGGTGGCGGAAGAAATCACCGGACTTTTTGTGCCGCCGAACAGTTGGGAATCCTTGCGCGATGCGGCTGAGCGGTTGATTGCAGATCCCGAAATGCGCGCGTCTTTGGGGCAGGCCGGTTACCAGAAAATCCGCAACGGATATTCGGTCGCCCGCATGGTCGAACACACCCGGAGTATTTATCAATCCGTATTAGCGATGCCACGCCAGCCTGCCCGCCTCAGGACATGCCTTGAGACCGGGGGATTCACACTGCTTGTCTCGTGACATTCCCGGCTCCTGTGCGGTGGATGGACCAATACGGTCACGGTACTGGTCTTGCCTCTTCACTCCAGGCACCTGGCCACGACGTGTCAATAATGTAACTAAAACGGTATTTGACTGCCCATTTGACGGACCCGCTGACAGTGACGCCAATTGGCGTTAATACCTGAGCGTGCTTACTGGTCGACAACAGGCCAGAGGCAGCAGGCTGGAGCAGTATAATGAAAACCACGTTAATAATCGCGCTTGGTGCTATGGCACTGGCGCAAAATGCCCATGCCGTTGAAGTGACCGGTGGCACTCTTCAGATCGGGCATTCCGCTTTTACGGATGACACAAGCATTTCAAGCACTTCATTTACCGGTGGGTTGGAGGTTGGTTTTAACCGCAATTTTGCCCTGCAATTCGATCTGGGCCTGTATGGGCTTAACACGATCAACGAAACAGGCACTAACGCGGCGATTCACGCAGTCTATCATGTCAATGAAACCGCATCGCTTGGGTTCTTTCTGGGCAATGATGACATCGCCGGATCCGCCGACTTCTACGGAATCGAAGGCGGGTTTGCACTGTCCGGGGTTGATGTCGAATTGTACTTGGCCAATGAAGACGACAACGTGAGTTCCGGGGACTTGTTTGGCTTGGAGCTGCATCACGATTTTAACGAGGAAGTTGGCATCACCGGCACATTTGACCGCGCCAGCTTTGACGGTGGTGTTGATCTGACCCGCTTCAAGATTGGCGTGAATTATAACCTTAGTCCGACCGCTGAAATCTATGGCGAAATGGGCAACCTGAACACCAGCGTTCTGGGCCTGTCCGGCTCTGAGAGCTTCGTCGGCATTGGCGCGCGCATCAACTTTGGCGCGGCCCGCGGCGTGACGTTCAACCGTCGCGGCCTGCTAAGCATGTTGCCTGGTTTGTGATGGCGTCAAGCCTGTGATGTTCTCGGGCCTGAACCCTGTCCTGAACCCTGTGGCCGCCATCAGAAACAGTGGTGGGTGATAAGGGATTTGAACCCCTGACATCTTCGATGTGAACGAAGCGCTCTACCACTGAGCTAATCACCCGTGAGGCGGGGTATTACAGCTTGTCGGAAGTCTCTGCAAGGGGTGTGTTCGCTGCGTTTTTGGCCGCATTGCTCTGACGCAATTTGCAGATGATCACCTGGCCATTGCCCTTGTCAGTGCTGCGATTGATACGCAGCTTTCCAAGCGGTTGCAGATTAAGTTCGCGCCCCGAAGCGATGGTTTCCCCCAATACCGCCAGCATCGCCTCGACCACCGGTTTTGCGTCTTTTTTCTTGATGTTCGAACGTTCGACAACCAGATCAATCAGCTCTTTCTTTTTCAGGTCCACCTGCCCAACGACCGGGTCAGACATGCTCACCAATTTGGGCGAAACGGCGGACTTTGAGGCCGGTTCCTGCGCCGGCTTTACCGGTGGTTTCGCCATCGCGGACGTGGGTTTCTTGCCGGGTGCAGTCTTGCTCAACGCAGTTGTGCGCTTTGTGGTGCTGGTCGCCATGGTAGCCTCGCAATTTCGTTTCGTTGTTTCTTGCCTGGCAAAAGGCTATCGCCTGAATCCCGAAATTTCCAGTTTTCATCGGCTAATTATGCAATATATGGAAACAATCCACTCATTTTGCGTGTAAATTGCACCAATACAGGTTCTCCCGCGCTCCATTCAGGCGCGCGGGAGAAAACTTTTACCTAAAAGTTTTGTGGCGGGTTTGTCACGGGTCGGTGCAGGCCAAGGCCTGCAGCCAAAGTTAGTGCGCAGTGGCTGACGCGCCGCCTGCGGCCCCTGTCAGCGCCGCTTTGGCCGCTGCCGCTTCTTCGGCCGCTTCGTCCCATTCCACCGGTTTGGGCTGGCGCACCAGGACCCGTTTCAGAACCTCGGACACGTGCGAAACAGGGATGATTTCCAGCCCCTCTTTCACATTGTCGGGGATTTCCACCAGATCCTTTTCATTGTCCGCCGGGATCAGCACCGTCTTGATACCCCCGCGCAATGCCGCCAGCAACTTTTCCTTCAGCCCGCCAATGGCCAATGCATTGCCGCGAAGGGTTACCTCGCCGGTCATGGCGACGTCCTTGCGCACCGGTATCTGGGTCAGCACCGACACAATCGACGTCACCATTGCCAGACCGGCACTGGGGCCGTCCTTGGGGGTGGCCCCTTCGGGCACGTGAACGTGGATGTCCCAATGATCGAACCGGGGCGGTTTAATGCCAAGNGACGGGCTGATCGAACGCACATAGCTGGANGCCGCATCAATCGATTCCTTCATCACATCACCCAGCTTGCCGGTGGTCTTCATCCGCCCCTTGCCCGGCAGGCGCAGCGCCTCGATACTCAGCAACTCGCCACCAACCGAGGTATAGGCAAGGCCCGTGACGACCCCCACCAGATCTTCCTTTTCGGCCAGACCATAGCGGTATTTCGGCACGCCAAGGTAATCGGCCAGATTGTCCGGCGTGATCGTGATGGATTCGGCCTCTTTCCTGACGATCCGGGTCAGCGATTTACGGCACAGTTTGGCAATCTCGCGTTCCAGATTCCGCACGCCCGCCTCGCGGGTATAGGTGCGGATCATCTCGGTCAGCGCCTCGTCGGTCAGTTCGAATTCGCCTTTTTTCAGACCATGGTTCTTCACCTGCTTGTCCAGCAGATGCTGCTTGGCGATCTCGCGCTTTTCGTCCTCGGTATAGCCGGCCAGCGGGATGATCTCCATCCGGTCCAGCAATGGCCCCGGCATGTTATAGCTGTTCGAGGTGGTCAGGAACATCACGTTGGAAAGGTCATATTCGACCTCAAGGTAATGGTCGGTGAACGTGCTGTTCTGTTCCGGATCAAGCACTTCCAGCATCGCACTGGCCGGGTCACCACGAAAATCCTGACCCATCTTGTCGATCTCATCGAGCAGGATCAGCGGATTTGTGGTCTTGGCCTTTTTCAACGCCTGAATGATCTTGCCCGGCATCGAGCCGATATATGTCCGCCGGTGGCCGCGAATTTCGCTTTCGTCGCGCACCCCGCCCAGCGAGATGCGGATGAATTCGCGCCCCGTGGCCCGCGCCACCGATTTGCCAAGGCTGGTCTTACCCACGCCCGGCGGGCCGACCAGACACATGATCGGGCCTTTCATCTTTTTTGAACGCTGCTGCACGGCCAGATATTCAACGATGCGTTCCTTGACCTTTTCCAGACCGTAATGGTCGTCATCAAGGATATTCTGCGCCTTGCCCAGATCCTTTTTAACGCGCGATTTAGTGCCCCACGGGATCGACAGAATCCAGTCGAGGTAGTTGCGCACCACGGTCGCCTCGGCGCTCATCGGCGACATGTTCTTGAGCTTTTTCAGCTCGCCCTCGACCTTTTCGGCAGCTTCCTTGCTTAGCTTGGTCTTGGCAATCCGGGCCTCAAGCTCGGCAATTTCGCCCTCGCCCTCTTCGCCGTCGCCCAGTTCCTTCTGAATCGCCTTCATCTGTTCGTTCAGGTAGTATTCGCGCTGGGTTTTCTCCATCTGCGACTTGACCCGCGTCTTGATCTTCTTCTCGACCTGCAAGACCGACATTTCGCCCTGCATCAGGCCGTAGACCTTTTCAAGCCGCTCGCTGACCGACAGGGTTTCCAGCAGATCCTGTTTCTGTTCGACCTCAATGCCCAGATGGCCGGCCACCAGATCGGCCAGCTTGGCCGGTTCGGTGGATTCACCCACCGCCGCCAGCGCCTCTTCGGGGATGTTCTTGCGCACCTTGGCATAGCGTTCGAATTCGTCGCCGACCGTGCGCAGCAGCGCCTCGGTGATGGTCACGTCACCGGGCATTTCGGTCAGGTATTCAGCCCGCGCCTCGAAGAAGGTGTCATTCTCAAGAAATTCGGTGATGCGCACCCGCGCCTGACCCTCGACCAGCACCTTGACGGTGCCGTCGGGCAGCTTCAGCAGTTGCAGCACATTGGCCAGCACCCCGGCCCGGAAGATACCATCCGATTCCGGGTCGTCGACGCCGGGGTCTATCTGGCTTGACAGCAGGATCTGCTTGTCGTCGGCCATCACTTCTTCCAGCGCTTTGACGGATTTTTCCCGGCCGACAAACAGCGGCACGATCATATGTGGGAACACCACGATGTCGCGCAACGGCAGAACGGGATAAGAGGAGTTGAGTGGGTCTTGCATGCTCGGTCCTTGTTTTTGGCAAGATGGCTCTGGTCCCTCTACGAGGCAACGCTTGGCTATCTCCGGTTCAGGAAATCAGAAATGGGGCCTGTGTCTGTCCATTTCAACATTCCACCCTGATTTTTGATGCCGCAAGCATGACCCTTGCAGTCCGAAATCGCAAGTAAACAATCACGAAAATGCAAGCGAATGAACGTAAAACCCGGCCCGCTTGCACAACGCCCGTATTGGCGTCACAAACCTGACCATGACCCGACCCGCATCTTCAACCCCGATCCTGTGCATCGGCAGCGTCCTGTGGGACGTGATCGGCCGCTCGGCCAGCCATATGCGGCATGGGTCCGACGTGCCGGGGCGGATCTCTCGCCTGCCGGGCGGTGTTGCGATGAACATTGCCATGACGCTGGTGCGCTTTGGCATGAGGCCGGTGCTGCTGAGCAGTATCGGGCGCGACGCCGAAGGGGACGAACTGACCGCCGCCTGCGCGGGTCTGGGCATGGACATCTCGCACATCTATCGCTCGGACGATCTGGCCACGGACCGTTATATGGCCGTCGAGGGTGCCAATGGGCTGATTGCCGCCATTGCCGATGCGCATTCGCTTGAGGCGGCGGGCGACAAGATCGTGCGGCCCCTGACGGACGGGACGCTGGGGCGCGCCGATGCGCCGTATCGGGGCTATGTGGCGCTGGATGGCAACCTGACCGTGGCGCTGCTGATGGAAATCGCCCAAAGCCCGGCCTTTGGCGCGGCCGATCTGCGCGTCGCCCCGGCCTCGCCCGGCAAAGCCGAACGGTTGCTGCCGTTTCTGGACCACGCGCGCGCCACGCTTTATGTGAACCTCAAGGAAGCCGGGTTGCTGTGCCAGCGGCAATTCGCAAGTTCCGGTGACGCCGCCGCCGGATTGCTGGCGCGCGGTGCGACCCGTGTATTGGTGACCGACGGTGCCAAACCGGCGACCGAGGCCGATGCCACCCACACCATCACCCGGACTCCGCCCGAGGTTCTGGTGACCCGCGTCACCGGGGCGGGCGATACGTTCATGGCGGCGCATATCGCCGCCGAAGCCGACGGCGCGGACCGCGATGCGGCGCTGGCCCGCGCNCTGGACGCCGCCGCCACCTTTGTTTCAGGAGAGACCCCGTTTTGATCGACCTGCATTTTTCNCAAGAGGTGCGCGCTGAACGCGCCGCCGGAAAGCCTCTGGTGGCGCTGGAAAGCACAATCATTACCCACGGCATGCCCTTTCCGCAGAATATCGAGGTGGCCGGGCAGGTCGAGGATGACATCCGCGCCGCCGGGGCGGTGCCGGCGACCATCGCGGTGCTGGAGGGGCGGCTGCATATCGGGCTGGAAACGGAACAACTGGCTGCATTGGGTCAGGCGCGCGACGTGGCCAAGCTGTCGCGCGCCGATCTGGCCGCCTGTCTGGCGACCGGGGGCACCGGGGCGACCACGGTGGCGGCGACGATGATCGCCGCGCGTCTGGCCGGAATCGAGGTATTTGCCACCGGCGGTATCGGCGGGGTGCATCAGGGGGCCGGAGACAGCTTTGACATCTCGGCCGACCTGCACGAGTTGGCGCAGACGCCGGTGACGGTAGTGTGCGCCGGGGCCAAGGCCATTCTTGACCTGCCCAAGACGCTGGAGGTTCTGGAAACCCAGGGCGTGCCGGTGATTGCCTTCGGGCAGGACGAATTGCCGGCGTTCTGGTCGGCGAAATCGGCGTTGACGGCTCCGCTGCGGATGGATGATCCGGGGGCCATTGCGCGGGCGCATCGGCTGAGGGCGGCACTTGGGGTGCCCGGCGGGCAACTGGTGGTCAATCCGATCCCGGTCGGGGACGAGATCCCCATCGATATTCTGGCCCCGGTCATTGCCGGGGCGCAGGCCGATGCAGAGCGCGACGGCATTACCGGCAAGGCGGTAACACCCTATCTGTTGCAACGCATTTACGAGCAGACCGGCGGGAGATCCCTGACGGCCAACATCGCGCTGGTGCGCAACAACGCGCGGCTGGCGGCGGCAATTGCCCGGGAATTAGGCACCGGAGCGGTTTGAGCAGCGTGCACCCGCCCCCTGCCCATTGCAGCGCGCAAGTAATGAGCCTACTTGCGTAGCAGTGAACAACGGAATTTCCAATGACCAGCCCATTTGAACCAACGCCAAGCCCCGAACCAAGGCCCCGGCCCAAACGCCGGTTGCTGGGCAGCCTGCGCGCCTCGTTTCTGACCGGATTGGTGGTGATTGCGCCGGTCGGGCTGACCATCTGGCTGATCTGGACGGTTGTGGGGTGGATCGACGGGTTCGTGTTGCCGCTGGTGCCACGCACGTTCCAGCCGGAAGAATATATCGGCATCAACCTGCGTGGTGTCGGGGTGATCATCTTTCTGGTGTTCACCATCTTTGTCGGCTGGATCGCCAAGGGGCTGATCGGGCGCTCGCTGATCGTGTTTGCCGAAGGGCTGGTCAACCGGATGCCGGTGGTGCGTTCAATCTATTCCGGTATCAAGCAGATATCGGAAACCGTGTTTGCCCAGTCCGAGCGGTCATTCGAAAATGCCTGCCTGATACAGTATCCGCGCAAAGGCATCTGGGCCATCGGCTTTGTGTCAACCAGCGCCAAGGGCGAAGTGGCTGAACGCGCCGAAACCAGCGGTAATCTGGTGGGAGTGTTTCTCCCGACCACGCCGAACCCGACCTCGGGGTTCCTGTTATTTGTCCCCGAAGAGGATTTGATCGAACTGGACATGAGTGTCGAGGATGCGGCCAAACTGGTGATTTCGGCCGGGCTGGTCTATCCCAATGGCAAAGATCCCACTGTGCTGACCGACACTGCCAAAACCTCTGGGTAACAGGGGGTGCGGCCGGTCCGGCATGGATCTGCTTGAACCTGCGCAGAAACAACCGTTTGATCTGTATCAAGGACTTTTTCACTAACAGAACTCAAAATGATGCACGTCTTTTGGATTGTTGTGGAGGTATTCTTGCGCCGACATTTTGCCAGTTTTCTAGTCAGCGTGACAATGCTGTGGACAGGTTCCGCAGTCGCGCAGGATGCACCCGTTTCGCCATCCTCCAGCACTGCCGACCACTCTACCTTTGAGGTGTTGAAAAAGGACTTCGCCTCCGGCCCCGAAGTGACCAGGGCCTGCCTGACCTGCCATACCGAGGCGGACGATCAGCTCATGCACTCGATCCATTTCACCTGGGACTATGAACATCCCGAAACCGGGCAACGGCTGGGCAAGCGCAACGTCGTCAACGCCTTCTGTGGCAACGTCGCCGGAAACGAGCCGCGCTGCACCTCGTGCCACGCCGGATACGGCTGGAAAGACATGAGTCGCGAACCGCCGAAACAGGCGGGTGCCACGGACTGTCTTATCTGTCACGACAAATCGGGCCAATACACCAAATCCGCAACCGGAGCGGGCCATCCGCCGCTTGATCCGGTCAAGCCCGGGACCAAAACCATCACCGGTGCCCCTGCCTGGGCGGTGGACCTGCCAGAGGCAGCACAGAGCGTGGGCCTGCCGGGACGCGAGAATTGCGGCCAGTGCCATTTCTACGGCGGCGGCGGCGACAATGTAAAACACGGTGACCTTTCCTCGGCACTGGTATCGCCAACCCCGGATGTTGACGTGCACATGTCGCCCGACGGTGCCAACATGGTCTGTTCGGACTGTCACATCAGCAACGCCCATCAATGGCCCGGTTCACGCTATTCGGTGACCGCCTCGGATCCGCTTGGCACCGGTCTGCCCGGCCAGCGCCGCGACGTGGCGACCTGTGAAAGCTGCCACGGCAACACGCCACATCCGGTCACGCTCAAAGGCGTGAAGCTGAACGATCATACCGACACCGTGGCCTGCCAGACCTGCCACATCCCCGAATTTGCCAGGGGCGGCGTTGCCACCAAAACCCTGTGGGACTGGTCCACCGCCGGGCGCATGGATGAAAACGGCAAACCGATCGTGGAAAGTGGATACACCCAGTCCGACGGCGGCCACCTTCATACCTATATGTCAAAGAAAGGAACCTTTGACTGGGGCGAGGATGTGCAACCATATTACGCCTGGTTCGACGGGCAGATGGAATACACCACTACCGACCGCGAAATCGACCCTACTCAAACTGTCGAGATCAACCAGTTCGGTGGCGGCCCGGAGGACGGGCAAAGCCGCATCTGGCCATTCAAGCGCATGGTTGGGCGACAAGCCTATGATGCCGGGCTGAACCGGCTGGTCTATACCCATGTCTGGGGGCCGGGCAGCGACACGGCCTTCTGGTCCAATTTCGAGTGGGGCAAGGCCATTGAAGCAGGAATGAAGGCCGCCGGTGCCGAGTATTCGGGCGAATACGGCTTTGTCGATACCTACATGTACTGGCCGATCACCCACATGGTCGCCCCGGCCGACGGGGCGCTCGACTGCGAAAGCTGCCATGCGACCGACGGTCGTCTGGCCAGTATCACCGGTTCCTACATGCCCGGCACAGACAGCAACGGCCCTGTCGGCATGTTGGGCAAGCTTCTTGTCCTGATGATCGCGCTTGGTGTGCTGGGACATGCTGCGCTGCGCCTCTTCTCCCGCAGGTCCAATGGAGGTCACGATGACTAAGCGCTGCGTCAAGGTCTTTCCCTTTTTCGAACGCTTCTGGCACTGGTCGCAGGTTCTTCTGATCCTCTCGCTGCTGTTTACCGGTCTGGGGCTGAACGGCGCGCATGGTCTTATCCCTTTCGGGCCAGCGGTGATGCTGCACACGGTTGCCGCGCTGACGCTTCTGGTTCTCTGGATATTCGTGACTTTCTGGCTGTTCACCACCGGTACGTGGAAACAGTTCATTCCAAAGATCGAAGGCATGCTGCAAGTGGCGCGCTTCTATGTTTATGGTGTCTTCAAAGGCGAAGAGCACCCCTATGAGAAAATCTTCTGGCGCAAGCACAACCCGCTACAGGCCGCGACCTATTTTGGTCTCAAGTGGTTCGTCTTCCCGGCAATCTGGAGTTCTGGCCTGCTCTATCTTACCTACAACTTCTGGGGGGACGGTGCCGAAGGAACCTTCTGGCTGACCNTCATCGCCAACATCCATCTGATGGCAGCCTATGTAGTGGCCGCCTTTGTCATCGTGCATGTCTACCTTCTGACCGTTGGCCATGGCTTCCTCAGCCACGTACGCCCGATGGTGACCGGCTATGACGAGATCGAGCTGACACCCGAGCAGGAAGCCTATCTGGAAACCAACGAACCCACCTTGATCCGCTAACCTCCCTCCTCCGACTGGGAAAACACTCTGCGGGGGCAGGGTTGCATGCGCGTTTGCTGCAATGCGATGTCCCCGTAAGGGGGGAAGTGTGTCCGCTTAAAGCGCGGTCCAGCCGCCATCGACGCTGATTGTGGTGCCAGTAATCTGCGCCGCCGCGTCCGAGCACAGGAACACGGTGGTGCCGCCCAGTTGTTCGACCGTGGCAAATTCGCGGCTGGGCTGGCGTTCCAGCATGACCTTTTTGATCACCTCGTCGCGTCCCATGCCGTATTTTTTCATCGTGTCGGGTATCTGCGCCTCGACCAGCGGGGTCAGCACATAACCGGGGCAGATGGCGTTGGCGGTGATCGGCTGTTCCGCCGTTTCCAGCGCCGTGGTCTTGGTCAGGCCGACGATGCCGTGCTTGGCCGCCACATACGCCGCTTTGAAGGGCGAGGCGGTCAGCCCGTGCGCAGAGGCGATGTTGACTACCCTGCCCCAGCCGGCGGCACGCATCATCGGCAAGGCGGCGGCGGTGGTGTGAAAGGCGGAAGAGAGGTTGATGGCAATGATCGCGTCCCATTTGTCTGTGGGGAATTCGTCAATCGGCGCGACGTGCTGGATACCGGCGTTGTTGACCAGGATGTCGCAGCGCCCGGCCTGGGCAATCAGATCGCGGCACTCGGCCCCTTTGGACATGTCCGCCTTGATGTAACGCGCGGTGACGCCGGTTTCGGTGGCGATTTCAGCGGCCAGCGCGTGATCAGCATCCGTGTCGCTGAACGAGTTCAGGACCACATCCGCGCCGGCGCGCGCCAGTTCCCAGGCAATACCCAAGCCGATGCCAGAGTTCGATCCGGTGATGATAGCGGATTTTCCGGTGAGTGACATGGGCGGCGTTCCTTTTCATTGCATCGGTCGGCACCCTGCCATGCTGCACCTGCAAAGGAAACGCCAAAACCCGGATCCCGCCCCGGATCCCGCCCAATTCTGCACATAAAAAAAACGCCCGCACGAAGCGGGCGTTAAGTTATTGAGGCAGGTTTCATACAGGCAAGAAACCTATCGAGCAGTGAGACCTTTATAAGCAATTTCACGTCATCCTCCAAGCTAAAAGTTTGAAAAGACAAGAATCCCCCGATAGCCTATAGGTTAAGAAAATAAGGCCAGAGCAGGATTGTTGCTAAATTGAGACCAGATATTTTCCAACCTATCCGCGGATTGTTGGCGGGAATCGCGACGTTTTTTGTCACCGGATATGCGTTTGCAGAATCGGCGCATGGCATAGCTATGTATGGTACCCCGGCCCTGCCACATGATTTTGTGTCTTTACCTTACGCCAACCCCGACGCGCCCAAAGGTGGGCGCATTGTGTTTGGCAACACCGGCGGGTTCAATTCGCTGAACCCGTTCACTCAGAAAGGCACCCCGCCCTGGCAGTGGCGGTTCTGGGGATATGAATCGCTGATGGGCCGGTCCTGGGACGAACCGTTCACGCTTTACGGGCTTTTGGCCGAATCGGTCAGCACCGCGCCGGACCGGTCCTGGGTCGAATTCACCCTGCGCCCCGAGGCCCGATTCTCGGACGGCAGCCCGGTAACGGTCGAAGATGTGATCTGGTCCTACGAAACGCTGGGCACCATTGGAAACCTGCGCTATCGCGGATTCTGGCAGAAGATCGACCAGATCAGTGCCAGTGGTCCACGCTCGATACGCATCACCTTCAGCGAACCGGACCGCGAACTGGCGCTGATCGCCGGGATGCGGCCGATCCTGCAAAAAGCGCAATGGGCTGGCAGGGATTTCGCCGCTGCAACTCTTGGGGACATCCCCGTCGGGACCGGGGCCTATGTGGTGCAGGATTACGAAATTGGCCGCCATGTCACGTTTACCCGCAACCCCGATTACTGGGGCCGCGACCTGCCATTCCGGCGCGGCACGCAGAATTTCGACGAGATCCGGATCGAGTTCTACGGCGACTCCACCGTGCTGTTCGAGGCGTTCAAAGCCGGCGAACTGACCGCCCTGCGCGAAGCCAACGCCGAAAAATGGGCGCGACAGTATGATTTCCCGGCGATTCAGCGCGGCGATGTCGTCAAATCCGAGATCCCGCATCAGCGCCCTTCGGGCATGACCGGCCTGGTGATGAACACCCGCCACGCACCATTCGACGACTGGCGGGTGCGCGAGGCGATGCTGCTGGCGTTCAATTTCGAATATATCAACGATACCATGACCGGTGGCGCGCAACCGCGCATCACCTCGTATTATTCCGGCTCTGATCTGGCCATGTTGCCCGGCCCCGCCACCGGGCGGGTGCGCGACCTGCTGATGCCGTTTGCCGATAATCTGCCCCCCGGCACGCTTGAGGGCTATGCCCTGCCGGTCGGTGACGGCACCGCGCGCAACCGCAAGAACCTGCGCCGCGCCNTGACCCTGCTTAAGGACGCGGGCTGGCGGGTTGAGGACGGGCAGTTGCGCAATGGCNAGGGCGAGGCATTCGCCTTTCAGGTGCTGCTGCGCAAGGGCGATGGTGGGATGCAGACGGTGATCGACATCTATACGCGCGCGCTGGAGCGGCTGGGCATCTTGGTCAGTGTCGATACGGTGGATGACGCGCAATATACCGAACGCCTGGCCGGGTTTGACTTTGACATGACCAGTTTCCGGCGCGACCTGTCGCTGTCTCCGGGCAATGAACAGCGCCTTTACTGGGGCAGCGACGGGGCGGATGCGCCGGGGTCGCGCAACCTGATGGGGGTTAACTCACCCACCGTGGACGCGATGATTGATACGATGCTGACCTCTGAGGACCGGACCGAATTCACCGATGCCGTGCGGGCGCTGGACCGGATTCTCATGGCCGGGCGCTATGTGATCCCGATCTGGCAATTCGACGTGGGGCGGATTGCCCATGACCGCCGCTTGCGCTTTCCCGATCACCTGCCGATCTATGGCGACCGGCCCGGGTTCCTGCCCGAGGTTTGGTGGTATGCAGAGGATTGACGGCGGGCCTATACTTCCATATTTCGGGAAATATGGAAACAATGATTCCAGATCAACTGGCTGCCCTTTCCCACCCCAAACGGCTTGACCTGTTTCGCCTGCTGATGCGGCGCTATCCGGGCAGCGTTGCGGCCGGGCAGATTGCCGCTGCGCTGGGGCTGAAGGCAAACACCGCATCGGCCTACCTTGCGACATTGCGACAGGCCGGGCTGATCGACCAACAGCGCATCGGCACGTCGCTGTATTATTGCGCCAACCTGCCGCAGATCCGCACGCTGTTTGGCGGGTTGATGTCCGATTGTTGCCAGAACCGCCCGGATCTTTGCCTGCCCTTTCCTGACGCCCCTCAAACCGGAGCCCCAAAGTTGAATGATCCTGAGATGAAAGACCCAGAGATGAAAGACTCTGAGATGAAAGACTCTGGCAAACCGCTGAACGTGCTGTTCCTGTGCACCGGCAATTCGGCCCGCTCGATCATCGCCGAGGCGGTTCTGCGGACCGAAGGCAGGGGGCGCTTTGCCGCCTTTTCCGCCGGCACCAGACCCGCCGGCAGGCCGCACCCGGACGTTATCGAGGTGCTACGGGAAAAGGCGCATGACGTTTCGGCACTGAGCTCCAAATCGCTGGATGTGTTCAGCGACAGGGACGCGCCGAACATGGATTTCATCGTCACCGTCTGTGATGCCGCGGCAAACGAGGAATGCCCGGTCTGGCCCGGCCACCCGATAAGCGCGCATTGGGGCCTGCCCGACCCGGTGGCGGCAAGCGGCGAACACAGACGACAGGCCATCGAAGCGGCCTATGATCTGTTACAGCGCCGTATCCGCGCCCTTGTCGGGCTGAAACCGGATCAGATGACCCTGATCGAAATACAACACGCGATGGATGACATTGGCCGGATGCAAAACGGCGACAACAACAACGGAGCAGCGACATGAATTTGAGGAAACTCTTTGCCGAGGGGCTGGGCAGCGCGCTGTTGTTGATCGGCGTGGTCGGGTCCGGGATCATGGGCGAGGCGCTGGCGGGCGGCAATACCGCCATTGCACTGTTGGCCAATGCCATTGCCACGGGCTGTATGCTGTATGCGGTCATCACCACGCTGGGGCCGGTATCGGGCGCGCATTTCAACCCGGCGGTGACGCTGGCCTTTGCCCTGCGCGGCGAACATGAATGGCGCGATGTGGGGCCATATGTGGTGGTGCAGGTAATCGGCGCGATCCTCGGGGTTTGGGCGGCGCATCTGATGTTCGACCTGCCGGTATTGCAGGCCTCGACCACCATGCACCGCACCGGCGGGGCGCAGTGGATATCCGAGATCATCGCCACGTTTGGCCTGCTTTTCGTGATCTTTGGCGGGGTTCAGCATAAGCCGGACGCGGTGCCGCCGCTGGTGGGGCTGTATATCACCGGGGCCTATTGGTTCACCTCGTCCACCAGTTTCGCCAACCCGGCGGTGACCATCGCGCGTGGCTTCAGCGATACGTTTGCCGGGATCTATCCGGGGCATATCGCCATGTTCATCGTCATGCAGATCATCGCCGTGGGGATCGGCCATGTAGTGCTGACACGGCTGTTTCAGAATTGAACAAGACCTGAAACCCATCCTGCCTGCGAGGGGGGACACCGAATTCCCGCAAGAAATCGGTTCAGAAAATCGCAATTTTCTGACCACCCCATCTCAAGGGCGGGCCAGTTTCCTCACTCAGCCTGCATCGCGCGCGCCATATCAGCCGCCTCGCCAAGAACGGCCATGTCCAGACCGGTGGCATAGCCCAACCGCTCCAGATGCGCGGCCACGCTTTCGGTTGCCACATTGCCCGCCGATCCCGGCGCAAAAGGGCAGCCCCCGAGGCCGCCAACAGCCGCATCAAACACCCTCACCCCCAAAGACAACGAGGCATCAATGTTATCCAGCGCCCGCCCGGCCGTGTCGTGGTAATGCCCGGCCATCCGGGTCACCGGCATCCGTTCGCGCACCGCCAGCAACATCCGCGCAATGCTGTCCGGGCTGGCCTGACCGATCGTATCCCCCAAAGAAACCTCGTAACAGCCCATTGAAAACAACCGGTCCGCCACCTCGGCCACCTGTTGCGGGTCGACCGGCCCGTCAAAGGGGCAGTCGGTGACGCAGGATACATAGCCGCGCACCGGCAGGTCGATGTGGCGCGCCGCCTTCAGGATCGGTTCAAACCGGGCAATAGATTCCTCGATCGTGGTGTTGATATTGGCCTTGGAAAACCCTTCGCTGGCCGAGGCGAATACTGCGATTTCATCGGCCTTTGCCGCCAGCGCATCCTCATACCCGCGCATATTCGGGGTCAACGCAGCATAGCGCACCCCCGGCGCACGGGTGATTCCGGCCAGCACCTGCCCCGAGCCCGCCATCTGCGGCACCCATTTGGGGCTGACGAAACTGGCCACCTCGATGCGCGAAAATCCCGCCCGGCTGAGACAGTCGATCAGCGCCACCTTGTCGGCCACCGGAATCTCGCGCTTCTCGTTCTGCAACCCGTCGCGCGGGCCTACTTCATAAATCTCGACACGGTCTTCCATCTGGCACTCCTTCAGCTTCTTCTCGTTCCAAATACTCGACTCTGACCCTGACCGCCAGCGCCCGGATCACTCGTCCTGCGCTTCCAGCCGCACAAGCGCCGCCCCCGCTTCAACCTGCGCGCCCGCCTCGGCCAGCACCTCGGCCACCACGCCGTCGCGCGCCGCCAACAGGGAATGCTCCATCTTCATCGCCTCAAGCACCGCCAGCCGGTCGCCGGTTGCCACCGCCTGCCCCGCCTCGGCGTAAACCGCCTTGACCAGCCCCGGCATCGGAGCCTCGATCAGATTGCCGTCGCCATGCGCGCCGCTGTCGCGCTCCAGCGGGTCGCATACCTGAAAACGATAGCCATTACCCCAGAACACCGTGACCTCGGCCCCTGAAACCGCCACCCGTGCCTTGANGCTGGTCGCATCCACCCGCCAGATACCGNCGCGCCGCGTCACATGATGCGTCGCGTCAGGCAGGCTGACCACATAATCCTGAGGGCCGTTGACAGTCACCCGCGCGTCGATTTCCTCGTCCAGATGCGTCAGCCTCACCTCATGACCAAGCGGCTGCCACAGGGTGAAGCCGCTGACCGGGCATGCGTTTTCCCACAATCCCAAAGCCGCCAGAGCCGCAACCGAGCGCGCCTTGCTACAGGCCACCGGGGCCGGTGTCAGAGCGTCAATCTCNCGTTCGATCAGCCCGGTGTCCATGTTGCCGTCGACAAAATCGGGCTGCGAGGCCAAGGCGCTGAGGAACGAGATATTGGTGGTCAGCCCGCCCACATCGGTATGGCGCAAGGCCCTTTCCAACTGGTTCAGCGCCGCACCGCGGGTGGCCCCGTGCACCACCAGCTTGGCAATCATCGGGTCGTACCAGGGGCTGATCGTATCACCCGGGCGCACGCCGCTGTCGGCGCGCGCATCGACCGGGAATTGCAGATGGGTCAGCGTGCCGGTGGCGGGCAGGAACCCTGCCGGCACGTCCTCGGCGTAGAGGCGCGCCTCGAAGGCATGGCCGGTGATCGACAGGTCGGATTGCTGCATCGGCAGGGCTTCTCCGGAAGCGACCCGAAGTTGCCATTCCACCAGATCGACTTGCGCGATGGCCTCGGTTACCGGGTGTTCGACCTGAAGGCGGGTGTTCATTTCCATGAACCAGAACCGGTCGGGGCGCAGCCCATCGGAAGCGTCGGTGATGAATTCCACCGTGCCCGCGCCCGAGTAGCCGATCGCCTCGGCGGCGCGCACGCCGGCCTGGCCCATGGCGGCGCGCATTTCGTCGGTCATGCCGGGTGCCGGGGCCTCTTCGATGACCTTCTGGTGGCGACGTTGCAGCGAACAGTCGCGTTCGAACAGGTGTACGGCCCGGGTGCCGTCGCCAAAGACCTGCACTTCGATGTGGCGCGGTTTGCTGACGAATTTTTCAACCAGCACGTCGGTGTTGCCAAAGGCGGTTTTCGCCTCGCTGCGCGCACTTTCCAGCGCATCGGCGAAATCTTCGGAGCGTTCCACCAGCCGCATACCCTTGCCGCCACCGCCCGCCACGGCCTTGATCAGCACCGGGTAACCGATGGTGTCAGCCGCGCCGGACAGGTGTTCGGGATCCTGATTTGCGCCATGATAGCCGGGCACCACCGGCACGCCGGCCTTTTCCATCAGCACCTTGGCCGCATCCTTCAGGCCCATGGCCCGGATCGCATCGCCCGAGGGGCCGATAAAGGTCAGGCCCGCCGCCTGCACCGCATCGACGAATTCGGGGTTCTCGGACAGGAAGCCATAGCCGGGGTGGATGGCTTGCGCGCCGGTGTCGAGCGCGGCGCGAATGATCACATCGCCCTTGAGATAGCTGTCAGCCGGGGCCGGGCCGCCGATATGCACGGCGGCGTCGGCCATTTCGACGTGTTTGGCGCTGGCGTCGGCGTCGGAATAGACGGCGACGCAGCGGATGCCCATTTTCTGCGCCGTTTCCAAGACCCGGCAGGCAATTTCGCCGCGGTTGGCTATGAGGATCGTGTCAAACATGCGCTTGGTCCTTTGTTTAACGGCAGAACCGGGGGCCAGCCCCCGGACCCCCGGAGTATTTTCAACGAGAAGAAGGTGGATTACATCCGGAAAATGCCGAACCGGGTGTCCGGAATAGGCGCATTCAGCGAGGCCTTGAGGGAAAGGGCCAGCACATCGCGGGATTTGCGGGGGTCGATGATGCCGTCGTCCCAAAGGCGGGCCGAGGCATAAAGCGGGTGGGACTGGTGTTCGAACATATCCAGGGTGGGTTGTTTGAACGCCGCCTCTTCTTCGGGCGACCAGGTGCCGCCGGCCCGTTCGATGCCGTCGCGTTTGACCGTGGCCAGAACGCCCGCCGCCTGTTCGCCGCCCATCACCGAGATACGCGAGTTGGGCCAGGTCCACAGGAACCGCGGTGAATAGGCACGCCCCGACATGCCGTAATTGCCGGCCCCGTTGGAACCGCCGACGATCATGGTGATTTTTGGCACTTTCGTGGTCGCAACAGCCGTGACAAGTTTCGCGCCATGACGGGCGATGCCTTCGTTTTCATACTTTTGCCCGACCATGAAGCCGGTGATGTTTTGCAGGAACAACAGTGGAATATGGCGCTGGCTGCACAGTTCGACGAAATGCGCGCCCTTTTGGGCGGATTCCGAGAACAGCACGCCGTTGTTGGCGATGATACCAATCGGGCAGCCCTTGATATGCGCGAACCCGGTCACCAGGGTTTCGCCATAGCGCGGTTTGAATTCGTCAAAGCGGCTGCCATCGACCATACGTGCGATCACCTCGCGGATGTCGTAGGGTGTGCGCCGGTCCGAGGGGACAATCCCAAGCAGTTCCTCGGGGTCATAGGCCGGGTCTTCGGGGCTTTCCCAGCGTACGGTTTGCGGCTTGGTGCGGTTCAGGTGGCTGACCGCGCGCCGGGCCAGGGCCAGGGCGTGGGTGTCATCCTCGGCCAGGTAGTCGGCCACGCCCGAAAGGCGCGTATGCACGTCGCCGCCGCCAAGGTCTTCGGCGCTGACCACCTCGCCGGTCGCGGCCTTGACCAGGGGCGGGCCGGCCAGAAAGATCGTGCCCTGTTCCTTGACGATGATCGTCACGTCCGACATTGCCGGCACATAAGCACCACCCGCCGTGCAAGACCCCATGACCACGGCGATCTGCGGGATGCCCAGTGCCGACATGTTGGCCTGATTATAGAAGATGCGGCCAAAGTGGTCGCGATCGGGGAAGACTTCGTCCTGATTGGGCAGGTTGGCCCCGCCCGAATCCACCAGATAGATGCAGGGCAGGTGGTTTTCCTGGGCAATTTCCTGCGCCCGCAGGTGTTTCTTGACGGTCATCGGATAGTAGGTGCCACCCTTGACGGTGGCATCGTTGCACACGACCATCACGTCCTGGCCATGCACCTGGCCAATACCGGTGATCACGCCGGCACCGGGGGCNGCACCGTCATACATTNCATGCGCCGCAGTGGTGCCGATTTCCAGAAACGNTGANCCGGGGTCCAGCAGGTTCGACACCCGGTCGCGCGGCAGCATCTTGCCGCGCGCAACGTGGCGGGCGCGGGATTTCTCGTTGCCGCCCTGGGTGGCATGATCGGCCGCCACGCGGGCGGTTTCCAGCGCATCAAGAAGAGCGGCACGGTTGGTTTTGAAGCTTTCGGAGGATGGGAGAGCTTTGGACTGTAACTTCATGATATTTCACCTTCGATCGGATCAGAGGCGCGATTGCCGTTTCCTGCCTGCAAAGCGCGTTATTTCATCGCATTCATCATCTCGCGCCCGACCAGCATGCGGCGGATCTCACTGGTCCCCGCCCCGATCTCCATCAACTTGGCATCGCGGAAAATACGGCCCACCGGATTGTCGCTGAGATACCCGGCCCCGCCCATCGCCTGCACCGCCTGATGCGACTGGGTCATTGCCTGTTCGGACGCATAGAGACAACAGGCCGCCGCATCCTGACGGGTCACGTCGCCCCGGTCGCAGGCCTTGGCCACCTCGTACACATAGGCGCGCGCCGAATTCATGCCTGTATACATATCCGCCATCTTGCCCTGCATCAGCTGGAAGTTGCCAATCGGCTGACCAAACTGCTTTCGCTCGGCCATATAGGGCATGATTTCGTCCAGACAGGCGGCAATGATGCCGGTGCCGATCCCGGCCAGAACCACACGTTCATAGTTCAGGCCCGACATCAGAACGGCGACGCCGCGCCCTTCCTCGCCCAGCACGTTTTCAAACGGCACTTCGCAATCATCAAAGATCAGCTCTCCGGTGTTTGACCCGCGCATCCCCAGCTTGTCGAAATGCGGGCCGGTCGAGAAGCCCTTGAACTCTTTCTCGATCAGAAAGGCGGTGATGCCCTTGCTGCCGCCATCCGGGTCGGTCTTGGCATAAACCACCAGCGTGTCGGCGTCCGGACCGTTGGTGATCCAGTATTTGTTGCCATTCAACCGGTAATGATCATTGCGCTTTTCCGCGTGCAGCTTCATCGACACAACGTCGGATCCGGCCCCGGTCTCGGACATGGCCAGGGCACCCACATGTTCACCTGATACCAGCCGAGGCAGATACTTTGCCTTCTGCTCATGCGTGCCGTTCAGCTTGATCTGATTGACGCAAAGGTTGGAATGCGCGCCGTAAGACAGCGACACGCTGGCGCTGGCCCGTGCGATTTCCTCAACCGCGATGGTATGCGCCAGATAGGACATGCCCGCGCCGCCGTATTCCTCGGGGACGGTGATGCCCAGCAGGCCCAGATCGCCCATCTCTTTCCACAACTCGGCCGGGAAATCGTTGCTGCTGTCAATTCCGGCGGCCATCGGTTTGACCCGCTCCTGCGCCCAGCGATGCACCATGTCTCGCAGGGCATTAACATCCTCGCCAAGGTCGAATTGCATGGTTGCGTTGAACATCTGGGGCTTCCTCCGGGGAATAATTACGGATTATCTGAACACTTGTTCAATAACCTGATACCAGCGAATCGGGCACCGCGTCAATCGTCGCCTGTCCGGACCGGGTACCGCAGCCGGGCCAGACGCCAATCAACAAACCTGCGTGCGCCTTTTGGCGCACTCCTTTGGATTACGCCTGGCTTTGAAAAACCATACTGACCTCGGCCCGGATGATCCGCGCGATCAACGCACAATCCTCAAGCGAAAAGGTCAGCGGCACCCGCATGTCCAGAATTCCGGCCAGAACCCGGTCACTGGCGGGCATCATATGCACCTCCGCATAGCGCCACTGGTCGTATTTCGAAGTGAACCCGGCAGGCTCAGGCGCGCCGAACCATTTCAGCTCGACACCCCGGTTCGCGCATCGTTGCAGGACGTCCTTAATCTTATCCGAAGGCCAGTCAGGTAAGAGAAACTGAATTGACGAACCGACAAAATGCTCCGCCACGGGCCGCTCGATCACCTGCAAGCCCGGCGTGTCGCGCAATCCGTCCTCAAGTACCCGGTAGCGCGCGTTCCAGCGCGTAACCTGCCCCGCCAGCGCGGCCAGTTGCGGGCGCAGGATCGCCGCGCGCAGATTGTCCATACGCCCGGAAATATTCGGCACATCGTATTTGATCCGCTCGAACACCTCTGGCGCGGGCGCGGCCCGGTGACGGTCATACAACATATAGGATCCCGACAGCATAATCGCCTTGGCCGCCAGTTCGGCATCATCGGTGACCAGAAATCCGCCCTCTCCGGCATTCATGTGCTTATAGGTCTGGCAGGAATACGCGGCCATCACCCCGTGCCGCCCCGATGCCACGCCGTTCCAACTGGCCCCCATCGTATGCGCGCAATCCTCGATCACCACGATGCCGGCCCGGTCACAGATCTCCATCAGCCGGTCCATGTCACAGATATGCCCGCGCATATGGCTTAACAACAGCACCCCGGCCTGCCCGGCCCTGGACTCCAGATCGTCCAGATCAATGGTCAGCGCCTCGGTTACGCCAACAAACACCGGCTTTGCCCCCAGCGAGGTAATCGCGCCGGGCACCGGGGCCAGCGTGAAGGCGTTGGACAAAACCACATCGCCCGGCCCAACCCCGATCGCGCGCAGCGCCGTCGCTATCGCATACCCGCCCGAGGCCACCGCGAGGCAATATTTCGCCCCCACGAAATCGGCAAACTCCTGTTCAAGCAGGGCAACCTCGCCGGCCTCGTCCCCGGCCAGATTATAGCGATGCAACCGCCCGTGCCGCAGCACAGCCAGCGCCGCCTCAATCCCGACCTCGGGGATAGGTTCCTGCTGGGTGAAACTGCCGGTGAATCGCTCGCTCATCCGTTGTTTGTGCGGCGGCATCTGGTCCGGGTCAATAGCTGTGCCAATAGCGCCTGATCAGCCGATCAACCGCGCCACAACCCCCGGCAGATCCTCGAACCGGTCCAGCAGCGCCTCGGGCTTCAACGCCGCCATATCCGCGCCCGACGGCCCGAACGTTACCAGAACCGACGGCACCCCGGCCGCCCGCGCGGTATTGCGGTCGGTATCGGAATCACCAATCAGCACGCATCGCGCCGGATCGCCCCCCACCCGCCTTGCCGCTTCGCGCAATGGTTCAGGGTCCGGTTTGCGCACCGCCAGCGTATCCGCCCCGACCAGCGCGGCAAAGGCGTCGCGTATCCCCATCCGGGTCAGCAATACCTCGGCCAGCGCCTCGGGTTTGTTGGTGCAGATGCCGACGCCATAGCCTTGCGTTTTCAGGGCTTCAACCGCCTCCATTGCGCCGGGGTAGAGGTATGTATGCAAATCAATCGCCGCCCCGTAGGCCTCCAGAAGCGCCGGATAATAGCGCTCGACAACAGCGACATCATACTGCCCGACCCGCTCCAGCCCGCGCCGCAGCATTGCCTTGCCACCGCGCAGCGCGATCCCGGCATCCGCCCCCGGCACCAGCACATCGCCCAGCCCCATATCGCGAAAACAGCTATTGGCCGCCGCCAGCAGATCGCCGGATGTGTCGGCCAGCGTACCGTCCAGATCGAAGATCACACTGCGCATATCTGCCCCCTCGGCGCATTTCCGCGCCATATTGTTGCAGTCCGCAACCTTGTTTGAACGCCACAACGCTTGCGCCGCCGCCCCAAGCGGATAAAACGGGGGCCACAGAAACACAAAGCATTTAAACACAATGAGACAAAAGATGAGCACAGCCCTCGTCATCCTGGCCGCTGGCAAAGGCACACGGATGCTATCGGACCTGCCCAAAGTCCTGCACCCGATTGCCCATGCGCCAATGCTGGCCCATGCCATGCGCACCGGTGCCGCCCTTGAGCCCGACCGCACCGTCATTGTCGCCGGCATCGGTGCCGAGGCCGTAGCACAGGCCGCGCAAGACGTGGATGAAACGGCCGAAATCGCCCTGCAATCCGAGCAGAACGGCACCGCCCATGCGGTCGCACAGGCGCAGGACGCCCTGAACGGGTTTGCCGGCGATCTGTTCGTGCTGTTTGGCGACACGCCGTTCCTGCAACCCGGAACGCTTAAACGGATGCAGGCCGCCCGGTCCGGCCATGACCTTGTTATCCTTGGCTTTCACGCCGCAGACCCGGCCCGTTATGGCCGTCTGGTGATGCAGGGCGATGAACTGGAACGGATCGTCGAATTCAAGGACGCCACCCCCGACCAGCGGGCAATTGATTTTTGCAACAGCGGGCTGATGGCCTGTGATGCCACCACCCTGTTCGACCTGATCTCTCAGGTTGGCAATGACAACGCCGCCGGCGAATACTATCTGACGGATGTGGTCGGGCTGGCCCGTGCGCGGGGCTTGCGGGTCGGCGCGGTCTCTTGCGACGAAAGCGAAACGCTGGGGGTCAATTCGCGCGCCGACCTGGCGGCGGCGGATGCGGTGTTCCAGACCCGCGCGCGGCGCGAGTTGCTGGACAGCGGCGTGACCATGATGGCCCCCGAAACGGTGTTTCTGGCCTTTGACACGGTGATTGGCCGTGACGCAATGATCGAACCCAACGTGGTGTTTGGCCCCGGTGTGACGGTGGAAAGCGGCGCGCATATCCGCGCGTTTTCGCATCTGGAAGGCTGCCACGTCAGCCGGGGCGCGATTGTCGGCCCCTACGCGCGGCTGCGCCCCGGCACGGAACTGGCCGAAGACGTGCGGGTCGGCAATTTTGTCGAGGTCAAGAATGCCGTGGTCGGTGAAGGGGCCAAGATCAACCATCTGAGTTACGTGGGCGATGCCTCGATCGGCGTGCGCGCCAACATCGGCGCGGGCACCATCACCTGCAATTATGACGGCGTGATGAAGCATGAAACCGAGATAGGCGCAGGCGCTTTCATCGGCTCAAACACCATGCTGGTCGCGCCGGTAAAAATCGGTGCCGGCGCGCTGACTGCGTCCGGGTCGGTGATAACGCGCGACGTCGAGGATGATGCCCTGGCCATGTCGCGCGTACCGCAACAGGTGAAACCGGGACGAGCGCGCAAATTGTTCGATATGTTGAAGGCCAAGAAGGCAAAACGGGATAAAGGGGCGGGTTAATGTGCGGTATTGTAGGGGTTCTGAGTGACCATGAAGTTGCCCCCATTCTGGTTGAGGCGCTGAAACGGCTGGAATATCGCGGCTATGACAGCGCCGGAATTGCCACAGTGAACGATGGCGCGCTGGACCGGCGCCGGGCGGTTGGCAAGCTGGTGAACCTCAGCGATCTGCTGGTGCATGACCCGCTGGCGGGCAAGTCCGGCATCGGTCACACACGCTGGGCAACGCATGGCGCGCCGACCATTGACAACGCCCACCCGCACCGCGCCGGAGAGGTGGCCGTGGTGCATAACGGGATCATCGAAAACTACCGCGAATTGCGCGCCGAACTGGCCGATCTGGGCATCGCGTTCCGGACCGAAACCGACACCGAAACCATCGCCCTGATGACCGAGCGGCACATGCGCGACGGGGCCGGCCCGGTCGAGGCGGCAGGCAAAACGCTGGACCAGCTGACCGGGGCCTTTGCGCTGGCCTTTCTGTTTGACGGCCAGGACGATCTGATCGTTGCGGCACGCAAGGGTTCGCCGCTGGCGATTGGTCATGGCGACGGCGAGATGTATGTGGGCAGCGACGCGATTGCGCTGGCCCCCCTGACCGACCGGATCACCTATCTGGACGAGGGCGACAGGGCCATCATCACCCGCACCAGCCTTGAGATCCGCGACGCCAATGGCAATCTGGCCAACCGCAGTGTGCGACACATCGAGTTGGACAACACAAGCGCCGACAAGGCCGGGCATAAACACTTCATGGCAAAGGAAATTGCCGAACAGCCCAACGTGCTGGCCCGCGCAATTGCCCATTACCTGCCCGCCGGGCAAACCGCCGGGCAAACCCAGGTGCAACTGCCCGGAGAGGGGCTGGATTTTTCCAAGGTGGACCGCCTTACCCTGGTCGCTTGCGGCACCGCCTATTACGCCTGCATGACCGCGAAATACTGGTTCGAACAGCTGGCCCGCCTGCCGGTCGAAATTGATGTGGCGTCCGAATTCCGCTATCGCGAACCGCCCGTGCCATCGGGCACCGTGGCGCTGTTTGTCAGCCAGTCGGGCGAGACGGCGGACACCCTGGCGGCTTTGCGTTATTGCAAGGGCAAGGCCGACGAGATCGTATCGGTGGTCAATGTTCCCGAAAGCTCGATCGCCCGCGAAAGCGATCTGGTGCTGCCCATTCTGGCGGGTGTCGAGGTTGGCGTTGCCTCGACCAAGGCGTTCACCTGCCAGCTGAGCGTGCTGTTGATTCTGGCGCTCAAGGCGGCCCATGACCGGGGGCATGTCAGCGACGAAGAGATGGCCGGTCATCTGGCGGATCTGCGCGATTTGCCGTCACTCGTGAACGACGCACTGGAGTTGAGCCGTACGATCAAGCGCACCGGCCAGGCTCTGAGCGAGGCACGGGATGTATTGTTTCTGGGACGTGGCGCGATGTACCCCCTAGCCCATGAAGGCGCGTTAAAACTGAAAGAAATCAGCTATATACACGCCGAAGCTTATGCATCAGGTGAACTGAAGCACGGCCCCATTGCGCTGATTGACCAACACATGCCGGTGGTGGTTATGGCCCCGCGCGATGCGCTGTTCGACAAGACTGTATCCAACATGCAGGAGGTCATGGCGCGCAAGGGCAAGGTGGTGCTGATCTCGGACGAGGCCGGCATTGCCGAGGCCAGCGAAGGGGTCTGGCAGACGATCCGGATGCCGTCGGTCAGCGACATTCTGGCACCGATCCTTTATGCGATACCGGCACAATTGCTGGCCTATCATACGGCGGTGGCCAAGGGTACAGATGTCGACCAGCCCCGCAATCTTGCAAAATCGGTGACGGTCGAGTGAGCGGCGCAGACAGCCTGGAAATGCTTGCCACCTATCTCGACCAGATCAAGGAACATGCCGATCCCGAGCGTGCCAAAGGCATGGCCGCCTATCACAAGGGCACGCGCGAATATCTGGGCGTGTCCAATCCGGTGATCAATGATCTGACCCGGGACTGGCGGCGTAACCTTGATGTGCCCGCCCGCGTGGATCTGGCCGCAGCGCTTTGGCAGACCGATATCTTCGAGGCACGGCTGGCCGCCGCCAAACTGCTGACTCAGGCACGTATTCGCCCCGACGAAGCGGCCTGGGCGCTGATCCAGAGCTGGCTGGCGGATTTCGACAGTTGGGCCATCGCCGATCACGTCTGCATGGCCGGGCAGAAACGTCTGNTCGCCGATCCCGNGCGNCTGGATCAGGTCGAAAACTGGACCACGTCAGACCACATGTGGACCCGGCGCGCCGCGTTGGTCATCACCCTGCCCTGGACCAAACAGAACCATCCAAAACCCGACGAATTGCTGGCCCGCGACCGTATCCTTGGCTGGGCCGCCGGCTATGTGCCCGATCGCAACTGGTTCATCCAGAAGGCCATCGGCTGGTGGCTGCGCGACCTGAGCAAGCATGATCCGGACCGGGTGCGGCGGTTTCTGGACCAGCATGGCGAGGCAATGAAGCCATTTGCCCGCAAGGAAGCCGCCAAATACTTGAATCGTTAGCGCGCGGCCACAAAAGTAGAAACCGGGATTCGGATAAAATTTCGCGTAAAAACAAAGGCCTGAGGCCGCGCCGGTGACTCAGCCCGAAAGGGTGCGGCTTCAGTGCACCGCCGCCTGTCGCACCTCTGGCGTATCGCAATATCCGGCACGGGTTTGCGGCGTCTTCATGTTCAGCACCGCCCCCGCAACCTGATTGCGCAACATCTGTGCGGTGCCGCCGCCAATGGTGAACATCCGCGCATCGCGCACGATCCGCTCAATCGGCAGGCTGCGCCCGTACCCCGCCGCCCCGTGGATTTGCAGCGCGTCATTGGTGACCTTGATGGCGTTCTCGGCAGCGAAAATCTTGGCCTGCGCGGCGGCGTTTTTATCCGGGTATCCATCCCCGCCACTCAGCGCCGCCTTGTAGATCAGCGCCTGCGCCGCCGCCAATCCGGTGGCCATGTCGGCAATCATCCACTGAAGCCCCTGAAATTCCGCAATCGGGCGGCCAAACTGTTCGCGCGATTTGGCAAATGCGATGGCGCGTTCATAGGCCCCCACGGCCAGACCATGCGCCACCGTGGCGGCCCCGACGCGCTGACCGTTATAGGCGCTCATCAGGGCGGCGAACCCGTGCCGGAAGCCTTGCGGCGGGCGAATGACATGGGCATCGGGGACGAACATATCGTCAAAGATCACTTCGGTCTCGGGCAGGCCGCGCAGCCCCATGGCAAATTCGCGTTTGCCGGTGCGCAACCCCCTGGTTTCGTCGCGGATGGCGATGAACCCGCCAATTCCCTGATCAACTCCACCCTCAAACACCCGGGCAAATATCAGGTGCAGTTTTGACACCCCTCCCCCGGTGATCCAGTGCTTTTTGCCGTTCAGAACATAGCCGCCATCGGTTTTCACCGCTGTGGTCGTCATTTCAGTGGCGGCACTTCCGGCCCCCGGTTCGGTAATGCAGATCGCCGGTTTGTCGCCGTTCAGCACGTAAGACGCGGCCAGTTCCTTCTGCGCCGCGCTGCCATAGCCCATGATCGCCCCGACACCGCCCATGTTGGCCTCGACCACGATCCGCGCGCTCACGCCGCAATTGCGCGCCATCTGTTCGATCACCAGAACCGCATCGAAATAGGTCAGGCCCGCCCCGCCATATTCCCACGGGATGGTCAGCCCCATGAACCCGGCCCCCGTCAGCTTTTCGACAACGTCCCAGGGGTATTCCTCGGACTGGTCGATCTCGGCCGCGCGGGCGTTCACATAGCCGTCGGACAGGGCGCGGGCGCGGGCCTGAAGGTCCAGTTGGGTCGGGGTAAGGTCAAACATGGTTATTCCGGTCGCTGTGGGTTCGGGGCGGTGATTGCCGGTTCAGGGTCTCAAGCTCATCCAGCACATCGCGGCTGTCGGCCCCGCACACCGGCGGCGCGCGCCGGTATTGCACCGGTGTTTTCGACAGCTTGATGGGATTGCCGATCAGCTCGACCGAACCGCTGCCGGACGCCGGATGCGGCAGCGAGATCTTCATCCCGCGCGCGGCGACCTGATCGGAGGCGAACAGCTCCGGCACGGTGTTGATCGGGCCGCAGGACACCCCCGCCCGCTCCATCCCGGTGATCAGGTCCTCCTTGGCCATGCCAGCCAGAACCGGCGTCAGGAGGGCGATCAGCGCCTCGCGGTGCAAAAGGCGCTGCGCGTTGGTCGCATAACGTTTGTCGGTCGCCAGATGGCCCTGCCCGATCAATTCGCAAAACCGGCCGAACTGGGCGTCATTGCCGACGGCCACGATGACATGGCCGTCCTGCACCGCAAACGCCTGATACGGCACGATATTCGGGTGCTGATTGCCGCGCCGTACCGGTTCCTGCCCGGACAGAAGGTAATTGGTGCCCTCGTTGATCAGCCACGAGGTCTGGACATCGACCAGCGCGATATCAATCTGCTGTCCCTCGCCGGTGGCATCACGGTGGCGCAGCGCCGCCAGGATGGCAACGGCGGCGTACATGCCGGTCATCACGTCGGAAATGCCCACCCCGACCTTCATCGGCTCGCCGTCCGGCGCACCTGTCAGGCTCATGATGCCGCCATAGCCCTGCGCCAGAATGTCGTATCCGGGCTTGGCTGCATTCGGCCCGGTCTGGCCAAACCCGGTGATCGAGCAATAGACCAGCTCGGGGAATTCATCCTTTAGTTGCGCGTAGGACAGGCCGTATTTTTTCAGCCCGCCCTGTTTGAAATTCTCGACCAGAACATCGCAGGTTCTGAGCAGCCGCTTCACAATCGCCACATCATCAGGGTTGGAAATATCCAGCCCGATCGAGCGTTTGTTGCGGTTGCAGGACAGGTAATAGGCGCTTTCGCCTGTCTCTTGGCCCTGTGCATCCCTGACGAACGGCGGCCCCCAGCTGCGGGTATCATCGCCCTTGCCGGGGCGTTCGACCTTGATGATATCCGCGCCAAGGTCGCCCAGAAGCTGGGTGCAACTGGGCCCGGCAAGGATTCGGCTCAGGTCAAGAACCCGAAGCCCCTGAAGCGGCCCCGCCAAACTATCGGCATTTTCTTTGTTATCGGTCACTTGTCTTCTCGTNTTCGGGTAAGGAAAGCGGGCAGGAAGACCCCGGCACGCCGTTTGATGTTAGCATAGGATACCGGGATCATGGACAAAAGCGATTAAACTTCGATAATAGTGTTTGAATTCGTAACAAGTGAATTTCAGATGAACCTCCACTTCCTGAGAACCATCATCGCGGTGTCGCAATACCCGACATTTGTGGCGGCGGGCGAGGCTTTGGGGCTTAGCCATTCGGCCGTCTCAGTGCATGTGAAGGCGTTGGAGCAGGAATTGCAGGTCGTACTGGTTGACCGCAAACGCCGCCCGCCGGTGTTGACGGACAAGGGCATCGCGCTGGTCGAACACGCACAGCGGATCATGGGAATAACCGATGAAATCAAAGCGTTGGCCAGTGATACAACGCTGATCGGCTCGCTGACGCTTGGGGTTGTGCCGTCATCGCTGGTCAATCTGGTGCCACCGGCGCTGGCCATGCTGCGCCAGGCGCATCCGCGGCTTCAACTTCAGATCCGGGCGGACCTGTCACAGGAACTGACCCGGCTGGTGCGCAATCGCGACATTGACGCGGCCATCGTCACCGCCCCCGCCGGGCCGCTGGATGGGGTGCGGGTCCAGTCGATTTGCCACGAACCGCTGAACGTCCTCGCCCCGGCAAGCGCGCCGGAACAATCGGTCCGGGCATTGGTGGCGGCGCATCCGTTCATCTGGTTCAACCGGCGCGCCTGGGCCGGGCAGCAGATTGAAAGATACCTGAGCGACCACAAGATCCAACCGCGCCCGGTACTGGAGGTGGATTCACTTGAGGCGATCGAGGCGCTGGTGCGCAACGGCATCGGCATTTCCATCGCCCCGCAACGGGCCTGCGCGCCGCCCTATCCGGATGATTTGAAGGTCTTGCCTTTGGGCGCGCCTCAGATCAGCCGGGAACTGGCGCTGATCGACCGGGTGAACAACCCGAGATCCCGCCTTTCGGACGCGCTTTATCAGGAACTGACGGCGTCTCTGACACGGTTCCGCCAAGAACAAATCACCGCCGGAACCACCTGAGCCCCCTTCCCCGACAATTCTTCCGCTTGACAAAACCCCTGTCCTGCGCACATTCCCGATAACGCTGGTTTCTGTCGATGACAGATGAAAAGGGAATGCTAATCGCAGCCGCCCCCGCGACCGTGACCGATGAGGGAGCCTCATGCCACTGGCCAAATGGTCGGGAAGGTGGGCTACCCGCCAAAGCAGCCGCTTTGACATTCGCAAGCCGGGAGACCTGCCAGCGTCGATGAATCGTTAACCGGGCGGGGTGCCTCGGTGACGGGCTTTTGCCCGCACGCGCCCTGCCCCCCGAAAGGAACAGGATGAGCGTACCCAAGTCCCCGGACAACCCCGCCCCGGTCGAACTACTGGTCTGTACCACCTGCCGGCGCGGCCAGCCAACCGATGTCGCAGGCCCCCGCCCCGGGGCCGCGCTGCACGCCGCGCTGACTGCCCAGGGCGCGCCCGATGGCATCACCCTGCGCGCCGTTGAATGCCTGTCCAACTGCGATCAGGGCTGTTCCATCGTGCTGCGCGGCGGCGACACGCGATGGACCTATGTTTACGGCAATTTCGATGAAAATTCCGACACGGGCATGATTTGGGACGTCGCAGCCCGCTATCACGCGACGCAAGACGGGCTGATCCCGTGGCGCGAACGGCCCACGCATTTCCGCAAGAACTGTATTGCCCGCATCCCGCCACTAGGAGAAACCGATGTCTGACCTCAACAAACTGCCCGTCACCGTGATTACCGGCTTTCTCGGGTCCGGCAAGACCACCCTGATCCGCCACCTGATGCAAAATCCGGGCGGCAAGCGGCTGGCGGTGATCGTCAACGAATTCGGCGACGTCGGCGTTGACGGAGAGATCCTCAGATCCTGCGCCATCCCCGATTGCCCGGCCGACAACATCGTTGAGCTGGCAAATGGTTGTATCTGCTGCACCGTGGCCGATGATTTCATCCCCACCATCGAGGCGCTGATGGCGATTGAGCCGCGCCCGGAACACATCCTGATCGAAACCTCGGGCCTTGCCCTGCCCAAACCGCTGCTCAAGGCGTTCGACTGGCCCGATATCCGTTCGCGCATCACCGTGGACGGGGTGATTGCCCTGGCTGATGGCGAGGCCGTGGCCGACGGGCGCTTTGCCCCCAATGTGGCCGCCGTCGACGCCCAGCGCGCGGCGGATGAGTCCATCGACCACGAAACGCCGCTGTCCGAGGTGTTCGCGGATCAAATATCCTGCGCCGACATCATTCTGCTGACCAAGCCCGATCTGGCCGGGGCGGATGGCATCACCAGGGCCAAGAAGATGATCGCCGCCGTCGCGCCGCGCGCCCTTCCCGTGGTCGAGGTGGCCGAGGGCGTGGTTGACGTGCGGGTCATTCTGGGACTTGAGGCCGCCGCCGAGGATGACATCGACGCCCGCCCCTCGCATCACGATGAGGCGCATGACCACGACCATGACGATTTTGAAAGCGTGGTGATCGACCTGCCGGAACAATCCGACCCGGCCGATCTGGTGGCGCGGATCGAACGGCTGGCGCGGGAAAAGAACATCCTGCGGGTCAAGGGATACGGGGCCGTCACCGGCAAGCCGATGCGCCTGTTGGTGCAGGCGGTCGGCGCGCGGGTGCGCCATCAGTTCGACCGGCCCTGGGGTGCCGGCGAGGCACGTCAGGGACGACTGGTGGTAATCGGCGAGCATGACGACATGAACGCGGCAGACATCCGCGCGATACTGGTCGGATAGGGCACACCTATGCACGTCGTCTTTCGCGAAAGCCACGGGTTGGAGGAAAACGAGACCCCTCAGGATCTGGGCCAAAGCCCCGGTGATCTGGTGGTGTTGTCATTTTCCGACAGTGACCTTGGGGCGTTTGCGACTGGCTGGAATCGCGGCGGCGGGCCGGAAGGGAAGATGCCAACGCTGCGGCTGGCCAATCTGGCCGCGCTGAAACATCCGCTGTCGGTGGATACCTATGTGGAACAGACGCTTTGCGGGGCCAGGGCCATCCTGATCCGGCTGATCGGCGGTGTGCCTTACTGGCCTTACGGGCTGCAACAGGTCAGCGCGCTGGCCCGTGAAAAGGCCATTGTCCTGGCGGTGCTGGCGGCCGACGGGCGGGCTGATCCGCGACTTGACGAGGTATCGACCCTGCCGGTCCCGGCGCTGCGCCGGCTGGCACGGCTTTGCGACACGGGCGGCACGGTGGCTGCGCAATCGGCCCTTGCGCAGATGGCACAGGCCGCCGGGCTGTCTGCCGGGCCGGTGACCAGGGCCAGCGCCCTGCCCGAATATGGTGCCTGGACACCGGAAAGCGGCGTCATTGATCCCGCCGGTGCCTATCCTGACAGCCCCCCTGACAGCGGCGCGCGGCGCATCCTGATCACCTTTTACCGCGCCTACCTAAGCGCCGCCGACCTGGCCCCGATAGAGGCGCTGTTTGCCGGGTTTCGCGCGCGTGGCTTTGATGTGGCGGCTCTGTTCGCCCCATCGCTCAAGTCCCCCGGAGCGGCGCAGTGGCTGGCCGGGCAGGTGCGCGCGATGACCCCCGATGCAATCGTCAACGCCACCGCCTTTTCCGGCAAAAGCGACGCCGGCCCTTCGCCGCTGGACGCCGGCAATGTACCGGTGTTTCAGGTGGTTCTGGCCACCTCGACCCGTCAGGCCTGGGCCGATGCCGAACGCGGATTGTCGCCCGCCGATCTGGCAATGCATGTGGTGCTGCCCGAGGTCGACGGCCGGATTTCCGCCGGTATTGCCTCGTTCAAGGAACCCGATCTGCGCGACGAAGCGCTGCAATATTCGCGCCACGCGCATCAACCCGTGCCCGACCGGATTGACGCAATCATCGGCCGTGTAAGCGGCTGGGTCCGGCTGGCAACCACGCCCAAACCAGCGCTGATTCCGGCGCTGATCCTGTCGACCTATCCGGGCAAGGACTGGCAGATGGCCCATGCGGTGGGCCTTGACGCACTGGCCTCGGCCCAGGCGATCTGCGAGGATTTGCGCGATCTGGGCCATGACATCGCCCCCGGCACACCGCTGGCCGACACCCTTCCGGATGCGCGCCTGGGCTGGCCGATCAAGGATTACCTTACCGCCCTTGCCACCCTGCCCGCGTCGCTGCGGGACGATCTGCAAGCGGTCTGGGGCGATCCCGAAAACGACCCGGCCTGCAAGAACGGCGCGTTTCAGTTCACCGCAATGCGCCGGGGCAAGGCGCTGATTGCCCTGCAACCGGAACGCGGCACACCCGGCCAGCGCGACGATGATTACCACGACCTGTCGCGCGTGCCCTGCCATGGCTATGTCGCGTTTTACCTCTGGCTGCGCCATCAAATCGGCATCCACGCGCTGATCCACATCGGCGCGCATGGCACGCTGGAATGGCTGCCCGGCAAGGCGGTGGCGCTGTCGCANACCTGCTGGCCCGAGGCGCTGATTGGCGACCTGCCGGTGATATACCCGTTCATCGTCAACGACCCCGGCGAGGCGGCGCAGGCCAAGCGGCGCATCGGCGCGCTGACCCTTGGCCATATCCCGCCGCCGATGCGCGACAGCGCCACGCCGGACAGTATGGTACGGCTGGAAACGCTGTTGGATGAGTTTTCCAACGCCGATGGGCTTGACCCCAAACGCCGCGACCGGCTTCAGGGCGACATCCGCGCCGAGGCGCAGGCGATTGGCGTCGAGGGCGATCTGGGCCTTGATACCGCCACCAGCACCGCCGAGGCGATCACCCGCATCGACCGGTTCGTCTGTGACATCAAGGAAAGCCAGTTCGGAGACGGGCTGCATATCTATGGCCGCGTGCCTGCCACCCCCGGCAGTTTCGATGCCGCCGCTTCGGCCAAAGGCGAACGAACCGGGTTGCGCGATGCGCTGGCCGGCAGGCGGGTCGAGGCCGGGCCATCCGGGTCGCCGTATCGCGGGCGCAACGATGTGCTGCCGACCGGGCGCAACCTGTTCACCACCGACCCGCGCGCGGTGCCGACACGGGCGGCTTATGCGCAAGGGGTGAAGCTGGCCGAAGAACTGGTCAGGCGGCATTTGCAGGAGGAAGGCGACTGGCCGCGCGGGCTGATCGTTGACCTCTGGGGGTCGGCCACCATGCGCACGGCAGGCGAGGAATTTGCCATGGCGTTGCATCTGTTGGGGATCAGGCCGGTCTGGGACAAGGGATCAGGGCGGGTGTCGGGCATCGAGGTACTGGCGATCAGCGATCTGGACCGGCCCCGGCTGGATGTGACCTTGCGGGTGTCGGGCCTGTTCCGCGATGTGTTCCCGACCCTGACCACCCTGTTTGCCCAGGCGGTGCGTGCCCTGACCACCCGTGACGAGGCCTCCGACTGGAACCCCTACGCCGGACAGGATCCCGGCGCGCGGGTCTATGGGCCGGCACCGGGCAGCTATGGGCTGGGCTTTGGCGCGCTGACGGAAACCTATGACGCGGCAAGCCGCGCCGCCGCCGGGCAGGCCTGGCTGGATGCCAGCGCATACGCCACGCAGGGCGATGAATTTGCCCGCGATGACGCCGGCATTGCCGCACGGGTGGCAGGGGCGGACAGTTTTGTGCATTTGCAGGATCTGGCGGAAACCGATTTGTTGCTGGCCAATGACTATGCCACCCACGAGGCGGGGTTTGGGGCCGCCAAGGCGCTGAGCGGTGGCGCGGCGCAGCTTTACCATCTGGACAACACCAACCCGGATACCCCCCGCGCCCGCACCCTGCCCGAGGAAATCGCCCGCGTGGTGCGCGCCCGCGCGGCCAATCCGGACTGGATCGCCGGCATGCAGCGCCACGGGTTCCGGGGTGCGGCCGAGATCGCCGCAACGCTGGATCACATGGCGGCGTTTGCCCATCTCGCGGATGTTGTCGCGCCGCATCTGTTTGACCTTTACCATGACGCCACGCTGGGCGACCCGGAGGTATCCACCTTTCTGCAAGAGGCCAATGCGCAGGCCTATCAGGCCATGCAGGACCGGTTTCGCGCGCTGCACGCGGCAGGCATTTGGGTAACACGACGCAATTCGATCCGCGCCACACTGGAGGGAAATTCATGAGCAAACCGATCATTCAGGGCTGGTGCCCCAGCGCGCATCGCCCGATGATGTCCGGAGACGGGCTGGTTGTGCGGGTGCGCCCGCGCCTGGCGCGTCTGACACAGGCCCAGATACTGGGGCTGTGCGCAGCGGCGGTACGGTTTGGCAATGGCACGATTGACCTGACCAACCGGGCCAACCTTCAACTGCGTGGTGTGGCACAAGAGGCGCACGCGCCATTGATGCAGGCGCTGTCGGCGCTGGATTTGCTGGACAGCGATCCGGGCATCGAAGTCAAACGCAACATTCTTGTCACGCCGTTTTACCGGGCGGACGACCTTACCGCGCGCCTGACGCAGGCGCTGATCGACCGGCTGGGTGATCTGCCGGATCTGCCCGCGAAATTCGGTTATGCGATTGATACCGGGCCGGTACGGATGCTGGCCGGATGTTCGGCCGATATCCGGCTTGAGAAGGGAACCGGGGGCGATCTGATCCTGAGGGCGGACGGGGCCGAAACGGGGCGGATTGTCAGCGAAGAGGCGGCGGTTGACGGGGTGGTCGCGCTGGCGGAATGGTTTGCCGGCAACACCTCACCACAGGCAAGGCGCATGGCGCGCGTGGTGCAGGCCTGCGACCTGCCCGGCCACTGGAGCGGTGCCCAGCCTGCGACGCGGGGGGACCGGCCGGTGCCCGGCCCGAGCCCCTGTGGGGCGCTGGTCGGCGCGCCCTTCGGACAGCTTCCGGCGCAGGCCCTGGCGGGTCTGATCCAGCGCAGCAGCGCAAGCGCGCTGCGCGTCACACCCTGGAGGCTGGTCCTGCTGGAAGGGGCGGACATCACCCCTGCCCCCGGTTTTGTCACCGCTCCCGGCGACCCGGCTCTGACCACCCACGCCTGCCCCGGAGCGCCGTTTTGCCCGCAGACCGGGGTCGAAACCCGTGAACTTGCGCGCCAGCTTGCCCCACGCCTGAACGGGACGCTGCACGTGTCGGGCTGCGCCAAGGGCTGTGCGTACATCGGTCCGGCAAGCATCACATTGGTGGGGCGGGACGGGCGATTTGACCTTGTAAAACAGGGTGGCGTGGGGGATGAGCCTGCGATGTGCGACCTGACACCCGAAACCCTGCTGAGAATGACGGACCTGACCTGATGCCCTATCAATACCAAACCGATGGTGCCGCAATCTATGCGCAATCCTTTGCCACCATTCGCGCCGAGGCCGATCTGGCCCGGTTCGACAAGGACGAAGAGGGGCTGGCCGTGCGGATGATCCACGCCGCCGGCATGGTCGGTCTGGCCGCTCATCTGCGGTTTTCGCCCGGTTTTGCAACCGCCGCGCGCGCCGCGCTGGAAAATGGCGCGCCGATCCTGTGCGATGCCCGCATGGTCAGTGAAGGCGTCACGAAACCCCGCCTGCCCGCCGATAACGCCATCATCTGCACCCTTCACGATGAGCGGGTCCGACCATTGGCGGCCGAGATGGGCAATACCCGGTCCGCCGCCGCGCTGGAACTGTGGCGTCCGCATCTGGAGGGCGCCTTTGGTGGCAATCGGCAATGCCCCCACGGCGCTGTTTCATCTGCTCAACATGCTTGAAGACCCCGCCTGCCCGCGCCCGGCCGCGATCATCGGCTGTCCGGTTGGGTTTGTCGGCGCGGTGGAAAGCAAGGATGCCCTGTGGCAGGCCAACCCGGTTCCCAACTGTATCGTCAAGGGCCGTCTGGGCGGCAGCGCCATCACCGTCGCCGCCATCAACGCCATCGCCAGTCGCACCGAATGAAAAGTCGAATGAACAGCCAAATGAATACGGGAACAATATTCGGTGTTGGCCTTGGCCCCGGTGACCCCGACCTTATGTCGGTGCGCGCCGACCGGCTGATCCGCAATGCCGGCCACATCGCGTTCTTCCGCAAGGCCGGGCGGCAGGGCCACGCCCGCAAGACGGTTGACGCGATGCTGCCCGAGGGCACGGTTGAATTCGCCATGGAATACCCCGTCACCACGGAAATCCCGGTCAGCGACCCGGCCTACAACAAACTGCTGGCACAGTTTTACGCCGAGTGTAGCGCCCATCTGAAAAAACTGGCGGAGCAGGGCAATGACGTGGTGGTTCTGTGCGAGGGCGATCCGTTTTTCTACGGCTCGTTCATGCATCTTTATACCCGGCTGAAAGACATCAACCCGGTGCAGGTGGTGCCGGCGATCACCGGCATGTCCGGGGCCTGGACCGCCACCGGCATGCCGATCACCTGGGGCGATGACACGCTTGTCGTGCTGGCCGGCACCCTGCCCGAAGACGAACTGGCCCGGCGCATGGGCGACACAGACGCGCTGGTGGTGATGAAGATCGGGCGCAATTTCGACAAGGTGAGGCGGGCACTGACCCGCGCCGGCCTGTCGGACCGCGCCTGGCTGGTGGAATACGCCGCAATGCCCAACCAAAGCGTTACGCGGCTGGCCGATGTCGGTGAGAAAGTCGCGCCCTATTTCTCGATCATCATCGTCCATGGCCAGGGGCGCCGCCCATGAGCGGCTGGCTGAAAATCGCCGGGCTTGGTCCGGGCGACGAGGCGCTGATCACACCAGAGGTCACGCAGGCACTGGCTGAGGCCACTGATATCGTTGGATATATCCCCTACGTCGCGCGGGTCGCGCCGCGTGATGGGCTGGTGCTGCATGCCAGCGACAACCGGGTCGAAATAGACCGCTCGCGCCATGCGCTTGAGATGGCAGCGGCCGGCAGGCGCGTGGTCGTGGTNTCGTCGGGTGACCCCGGTGTGTTCGCCATGGCGGCGGCGGTGTTCGAAGCCCTTGAGGCTGGGCCGGACACNTGGCGCAACCTTGATATCTGCGTCCTGCCGGGAATAACGGCGATGCTGGCGGCGGCGGCGCGGGCCGGGGCACCTTTGGGGCATGATTTCTGCGCCATCAACCTGAGTGACAATCTGAAACCCTGGGCGCTGATCGAAAAGCGCCTGCGTCTTGCGGCAGAGGCGGATTTCGCCATGGCGTTCTACAACCCGCGCTCAAAATCCCGCCCCGAAGGGTTCACCCGCACGCTGGAGATCCTGCGCGACGCCTGCGGGCCGGACCATCTGATCCTGTTTGCCCGCGCTGTCAGCACCGATCAGGAGATCTTGCGCGTGACCACTCTGGGCGCGGCGGTGCCTGAAATGGCCGATATGCGCACGGTGGTCATCGTTGGTTCGTCCCTGACACGGGTGATTGAACGTGACGGCGCGCCAATCGTCTATACGCCCAGATCGGTGGCCGGATGATCCAGCCAGTCCAGAACCTGTTGCGGGGTGACCAGTTCCCGGCGCGGCGGCAGGTCCGGACGGGCGATCATCAGCACCGGCAGGTGCAGGGCGCGTGCAGCCTCCAGCTTGGCCTGCGCGCCGGCACCACCGGCGTTCTTGCAAACGATCAGTTGTGTATCGTGGCGCTGCATCAGGGCCATGTCACCTTGCACGTCAAACGGCCCACGCGCCACAACCAGATGGCAATTGGGCAAGGGGGGCGTGTCGGGGTCGTCCACCAGCCGCAACAGGTAATGATGCTGGGGCTGGGCTTTGAAAGCCGCCAGATGCATCCGGCCCAGCGCCAGAAACACCCGTTTGGGCGGGCCGCTCAGCGCCGTCACGGCCGACTCGATATCGGCTATATCGCGCCACTGATCGCCGGCAACGGGGTGCCATTGCGGCCGGGTCAGCGCGACCAGCGGGATGCCTGTCGCGGCGCAGGCCTGCACCGCGTTTCGGCTCATGCCAGCAGCAAAGGGATGGGTGGCGTCGATCACATGGGTGATGGCGTTGTCGCGCAGGTATCCGGCCAGCCCCGCGACCCCGCCAAAGCCCCCGACCCGCACCGGCACTGGCTGAGCGCGCGGCTTGCCAACCCGGCCCGCATAGGAAAAGATCGCCCTTATCCCCCGGTCGGCCAGCACAAGCGCCAGATTGCTGGCCTCGGTTGTGCCGCCAAGAATCAGAAGGGATGGGGACATGGTTAAGGCTCCGAACGCTGCGTGGTTAACCATAATCGGTTTGGGCGAAGATGGCCCGGATGGTCTGTCGCGCGCAAGCCGCAAGGCGCTGGAACAGGCCGAAATCATCATGGGACCNCCCCGGCATCTGGCGCTTCTGCCTGAGGTTGCAGCCCAGCGGGTCGAATGGCCGGTGCCGTTTGCCGATGGGGTGATGCAACTACTGGCATTGCGCGGGCGTGACGTTGTGATGCTGGCATCAGGCGATCCGTTCTGGTTTGGCGCGGGCAGCGTGATCACCCGGCATCTGGACCCCGGTGAATGGCGCGCCCTGCCCGGTGTCTCCACATTCTCGCTGGCTGGCGCGACCTTGGGTTGGGCGTTGGAAAGCACCGCCTGTCTGGGCCTTCACGCCGCCCCCCTGACCCGCCTGCGTCCGCACCTGTCACCGGGCAACCGCATCATTGCGCTGCTACGTGACGGTGATGCGGTGCGCGAATTGGCTGATTGGCTGAAAGACGTTGGCTTTGGTCGCTCGATCCTGCATGTGATGCAGGCGCTTGGCGGTCCGCGTGCGCAGGTGCGCAGCACCCTGGCTGACGGGTTTGACGTTGGTGATATCACCCACCCGGTCTGTGTCGGCATCGAGGTGGCGGGTGACGGGGTTCCGCTTGGGCTGGCCGCAGGGCGGTCTGACGACATATTTGAGAGTGACGGGCAGATCACCAAGCGCCCGATGCGCGCGCTGACCCTTTCGGCGCTGGCCCCGCGCCATGGCGAACACCTGTGGGACATTGGCGGCGGGTCCGGGTCGATCGCCATCGAGTGGTTGCTTAGCCATCCCGGTACCAGCGCCACCACCATCGAACCGCGCGCAGACCGCGCCGCGCGGATCAGGCGCAATGCCCGCCAACTGGGGGTGGACCGGTTGCAGGTGGTAACCGGCAAGGCCGCCGATGCGCTGGCCGGGCTGGATGCGCCGGATGTGGTGTTCATCGGTGGCGGTCTGTCTCAGGAATTGCTGGTCTGGTTGCGGGACAATCTGGCCGCCGACACAAGGCTGGTGGCCAATTCGGTGACATTGGAAAGCGATGCCCTGCTGAGCCATTGGCAGGCCAAACTGGGCGGTGATCTGATAAGGGTAGACCTGGCGCAGGTGGCTCCGTTGGGGTCACGGCGCAAGTGGCAGCCATCATTGCCACTGACCCAGTGGAGCGTGACGCTGTGAGTGCCGCAAAGATTGTCGCCGGCTTTGGATTTCGCGCCTCGGCAACCGTTGACAGCCTGCGATCGGCCTATGACATAGCTGCGGCGGACCACGCGGTGACCGCCCTTGCCACATCGCACGACAAGGCGCAGGCCACGTGCCTGACACTGCTGGCAGATGCCCTTGTCCTGCCCATCCATCCCATCGGGGCGGATGCCATCACTGGCGCGCAGACCATAACCCAATCGGCGCGCATTCAGCGTGAACGCTCTACCGGCAGCCTGGCCGAGGCCACCGCCCTGGCCGCAGCAGGCCCCGGCGCAAGGCTGATATCATCCAGACATATTTCGCAAGACCGCCGCGCCACCTGCGCGATTGCAATCGGAGAAAAAACATGACCATTCACTTCATCGGTGCCGGCCCCGGTGCCGCCGACCTGCTGACCCTGCGGGGCCGCGACATCATCGCCGCCTGCCCCGTGTGCCTTTATGCCGGATCGCTGGTGCCCGAGGAAATCCTCGGCCATTGCCCGCCCGGTGCCACGATCATCAACACCGCCTCGATGGACCTTGACGCCATCATCGCCGAATATCGCAAGGCGCATGCGGCTGGGCAGGACGTGGCGCGGCTGCATTCGGGCGACCTGTCGGTCTGGTCGGCCATGGGCGAGCAGATGCGCCGTTTGCAAGCCGAAAACATTCCCGTCAGCGTGACCCCCGGTGTGCCCGCCTTTGCCGCCGCCGCCGCCGCCTTGGGTAGCGAGCTGACCCTGCCGGGGCTGGCGCAATCGGTGGTTCTGACCCGGACATCCGGGCGGGCATCTTCGATGCCCGAAGGCGAAAGCCTGACCAATTTCGCCGCCACCGGGGCGACGCTGGCGATCCATCTGTCGATCCAGAACCTGAGCAAAGTCGTCGCCGACCTGACCCCGGATTATGGCGGCGATTGCCCGGTGGCGGTGGTCTACCGCGCCAGCTGGCCCGATGAGCAGATCATCCGTGCCACGCTGGCAACCATTTCCGAGACCCTCCCCGAAGGCATTTCACGCACCGCTATCATTCTTGTCGGTCCGGCCTTGTCGGGCGAAGGGTTCAGTGAAAGCTGCCTGTATTCAACCCATTACGACCGCCGCTATCGCCCGCAAAGCGCCGAAAGCCCCTGGTCAAGCTGGAGCCACGGCGATGACTGAACCGGTGCAAACACCGGGTGGCCTGCTGATCTCGGCCCCGTCGTCGGGCACCGGCAAAACCACGGTGATGCTGGGCCTGTTGCGCGCGCTGGCCGAGGATGGTCTGGCAGTGCAGCCGTTCAAAAGCGGGCCGGATTACATTGACCCGGCGTTTCATCGCGCCGCTGCCGGGCGACCGTCGTTCAATGTTGATACCTGGGCGATGAATGATCGCTTGCTGGATGCCATAGCCGCGCAGGCGGCGGGGTCTGACATCATTGTGGCCGAAGGCTCTATGGGGTTGTTTGACGGGGTTGCCAGACCCGGAGAGGTGGGCCACGGCACCAGCGCCGAGACCGCACAGCGGTTGGGCTGGCCGGTGGTTCTGGTGCTGGACGTGGGCGGTCAGGCGCAATCAGCCGCCGCCACGGCGCTGGGGTTTCGGATGTACAACCCCGACCTGCCCTTTGCCGGGGTAATCCTGAACCGCGTTGCCAGCCCGCGCCACGAACGCCTGACACGGCTGGGAATGGAGCGCGCCGGCCTGCCGGTTCTGGGTGTGCTGCCCCGACGCGGCGATCTGGCCCTGCCCGAGCGTCATCTTGGTTTGATACAAGCGGTTGAACACCCGGATCTGGAGCAGGCCATCGCCGGTTACGCGACCTTTCTGCGTGAACATGTGGACCTTGAGGCCATCAAAGCAGCGGCGCACGCACGGCCTCTGAAGCCCGCCGGGCCACTCCCGCCGCCACCGGCCCAGCGGATCGCGCTGGCGCAGGACGCGGCGTTTTCGTTCACCTATCCGCATCTGTTGCAGGGCTGGCGTGATGCCGGCGCGCAAATTCTGCCGTTTTCACCGTTGGCCAATCAGGCCCCGGCAACGGACGCCGATCTGGTCTGGCTGCCCGGTGGTTATCCGGAACTGCACGCAGGTACGCTGGCCGGGGCCGGCACCTTTCTGGCCGGGCTGCGCAAACACGCCCAAACCAAACCGGTGCATGGCGAATGTGGCGGCTACATGGTGCTGGGCGCGGCGCTGATCGACAAGGATGGCACGCGCCACAAAATGGCCGGGTTGCTGGGGCTGGTGACATCCTATGAACAGCGCAAATTCCATCTGGGCTATCGCAAGGCGCATCTTGCCGCCCCCCTGCCCGGCTTTGAAACCGGGGATGTGTTGCGCGGGCATGAATTCCACTATTGCTCGATACTGGAACAGCCTGACGCGCCGCTGGCCGAGGTTCACGACGCCGAAGGCACACCGGTGCCGGAAACCGGGTCGGTGCGAGGCACTGTCACCGGCACATTCTTTCACCTGATCGCGAGGGCCGGATCATGAGCGGATTTGTATCATTTGTCGGGGCGGGGCCGGGCGACCCCGAGTTACTGACCCTCAAGGGGGTGGACCGGATGAACCGCGCCGATGTGATCCTGTTTGACGATCTGAGCTCCGGGCCGATCCTGACCCATGCGGGCACGGGGGCCGAACTGGTGGGGGTGGGCAAACGTGCCGGGCGCACCTCGGTCAAGCAGGACCATGTGAACCGGTTGCTGGTGGAATATGCCACCAAGGGCACCCGGGTGGTGCGGCTGAAATCCGGAGATGGCGGCATGTTCGGACGGCTTGAGGAGGAATTGGTGACGCTGCGCGATGCAGGCATTGCCCATGAAATCATCCCCGGCGTGCCATCGGCCTTTGCCGCCGCAGCGGCGGCGGGCATCCCGATGACCCGGCGCATGACGGCGCGCCGGGTGCAGTTTGTTACCGGCCATGATGTGACCGGGGCGCTGCCGGATGATCTGAACCTGGCGGCGCTGGCCGATCCGGGTGCCATGACCGTGGTGTTCATGGGCAAACGCACGTTTCCTGCGCTGGTCCGGCTGTTGGTGGCGCATGGCTTGCCAACGGATACCCCCGCCCTGCTGGCCGAGGCCGTCAGTACGCCCGAGCAATCCCTGACCCGCGCCACCATCGGCGCGCTGGCGGACCAGCTGGCCGGCGAGGTCGGCGCGACGCCGGCGTTGATCCTGTATGGTCCATTGGCGGATCTGGGCGATGTTTGATCTGATCCTGATTGGCATTGGCACCGGCAACCCCGACCACCTGACGGCGCAGGGCGCAAAGGCGATCCGCCAGGCCGACCTGATCCTGATCCCGCGCAAAGGCACCGGCAAGACCGATCTGGCCGGGCTGCGCCGGCAGATCATCGCCCAGGTGGCCGGGGACACTCCGCCGCGCATCGCCCATTTCGACATCCCCGACAGGCGGGCCGATAATGGGTATCTGCAGGGCGTGGGCGACTGGCATGACGCGATTGCCTGTATCTGGCGTGACACGGTGGCCGCCGCCGACCCTGCCCCGAAGTCGGTGGCCCTGCTGATCTGGGGGGATCCGTCGCTTTACGACAGTTCGCTGCGGATTGCCGCGCGGCTGGATCCTGCCCCCAACGTCCGGGTCATCCCCGGCATCACCGCGCTTCAGGCGCTGACGGCTGCGCATTGCATCCCTCTCAATGAAATCGGCGCGCCGGTTCTGGTCACCACGGGGCGGCAATTGCGTGACGGCGGCTGGCCCGATGAGGTCGATACCATTGCCGTCATGCTGGACGGGCAGTGTTCGTTTCAAACGCTGGAGCAGGGGGACTATGACATCTGGTGGGGCGCATATCTGGGCATGAAAGAGGAAGTGCTGATCGCTGGCCCTCTGGCCGAAGTCAAGCCGCGCATTCTGGCCACGCGCGCCCAGGCCCGAGAAGGACACGGCTGGATCATGGACATATACATGTTGAAAAAACGCCACCCCAATGGTGCGAACCGATAGAAACCCCATTGCACGAAACCCCGCTTCGCGGTAGCAAGGAACTGTCTGGTCCCGCCGGTGAATGCCGAGGGTAAAGAGGGAATTTGGTACGCCCGCCCAATTGGGCAAGTCCAAAGCCGCCCCCGCGACTGTAAGCGGAGAGCGTCTGTCACATCGCCACTTGCGCCGCAGGTTCCTTGAACCGGGTGCTGGGAAGGCTGGCAGAGGCATCGACCCGCGAGCCAGGAGACCTGCCAGGCACGAACGCTTAACCAGTCGTCGGGTGCGACGACAAGGAGGACGAAAATGACGACAGTTACCACAAAGACGCTTAACACAGCCAAAGCCGATTCTGGTTTTGCCCCCATCCTGATGGCCTTGGTGCTTGGCCTTGGGCTGATCACGGTGACCGGACATGTGCAGGCATCTGCCCTGCACGACGCGGCCCACGACGTGCGCCATGCCACTGGCTTTCCCTGCCACTAAGGGCATGCTTACCCGAATTTTGACCAGCGCGGTGTTCGCTGGTGCTGCTGCGGGGCTGATTGCCGCCCTGCTGCAACTTGCTTTTGTGCAGCCGGTCCTGCTGCATGCAGAGCTTTATGAGGCTGGAGATCTGGTGCATTTCGGGGCAGAGGCGGTCAGCGCCCATCCCGAATTGGGCGGCTTTGAGCCGATGCGCAACGGGCTGAGCATTCTGTTCTCGATGTTGACCTATGTTGGCTTTGCCCTGGTGATGGTGGCCGTGATGTCGCTGGCGGAACGTCAGGGGCATATGGTTAACGGGCGTTCGGGGCTGTTGTGGGGGCTGGCGGGGTTCATCGTCTTTCACTTTGCCCCGGGCCTGACACTGGCCCCGGAAGTGCCGGGTGTTGCCGCCGCGGATGTGGCTGATCGTCAGGTCTGGTGGAGTGCAACCGTGGCCGCCACGGCGATTGCCATGTGGCTGATCGCTTTTGGCCGCAACTGGGTTGCCTGGGGTGGGGCGATCGTGCTGCTGCTGGCTCCGCATGTGATCGGCGCGCCGGAACCAGACAGCTTTTCCGGGCCGGTACCGACCGAGCTTGGCGCGCTGTTTGCCGCCCGTGCCTTTGGCGTCGGGCTTGCCGGTTGGGTTCTGCTGGGGTGTTTTGCCGGATATTTCTGGCAACGCGAAGGCGCGCGGCTGGAGATTCAGGCCGCCTGAGCCAGATCTGAAGCAAAACAGACTGCCGGGCAATCAGGTCCGGCAGGCGTTCCCAAACCAAAGGAAATTCCCAAATGGATCGTTCTATCGCGATGCTTGCTATCGGCTTGATATTTGGCGGAGGTATCGGCTTTGTGGTTGCCGCCGCAAATGGCGTGACGCTGGATGGCCACGACCANACGGACAACGGCGCACATGACGGGCANGGTACCGAACACAGTACCGAAATGAGTCAAGGCATGGATCATTCTCATGACAGCCTGGTGTCACTGCCTGTGGGGGCAGATGCCCCAATACTGAAAATCGACGTTCTCAAGGATCCGATGTCCGGCTGGAACCTGCATGTTATGACCACGAACTTCCGCTTTGCCCCGGATCACGCCAGCCTGCCCCACGTTGCCGGTGAAGGCCACGCGCATGTCTATGTGAACGGGACCAAGATCGCGCGGCTGTATGGCCAATGGATGCATATTGCCGACCTGCCCGACGGGGAGGCCGCGATCAAAGTCACCCTGAATTCAAACGACCACAGCCCGCTGGCGGTTGGCGATGTGCCGCTTGAGGCGACGGTTTCGGTTCAGTCCGAATAAAACCGGCTTCTCAACAAGCCCTTACAGGCTTTCTTCGCAGGCCAGCGCCGGAAGCCTGGCGCGCAGACAATCGCGCAACCGCCCACAGGGGCGGGCGTCTTCGATCCATCCGCCGGGGGCGTTCAGATAGGTCTGGCAGGTGCCGGCAATGTCGTCGGCGTCCTGTTGCGGCCGGACCCCGGCAAACACGTAAGACGCCCGCCCCTCGCCCTGAATCCCCAGCGACACCGGGTGTTTGCAGGCCCCCATGCAGTCAACCAAAGCAAGGCGCACTCGCGCGCCCAGCCCCTGCCGGTTCAGAGCCTTGCTGATGGCGCTGCGGTCGCCGTCACGATCCGCGCCATCGCAGGTCGCACAAAGCAATAATGTCACCGGTTCCGGCGCGGCCTGATCCATCAAAATTCAACACCCGGCTGCGCCTTGATGCCAGCGCGGAACGGGTGCTTCACCAGCGTCATTTCGGTCACCAGATCGGCGAGATCAATCAGTTCATCCCTGGCGTTGCGCCCGGTCAGAAGCACATGGGTCATCTCGGGTTTTTCGTCGCGCAGGAACGTCACCACCTCGTCTATATCAAGATAGTCGTTGCGTAGCGCGATGTTGATTTCGTCCAGCAGGACAAAGCGGATTTTCGGGTCGCGGATGAACGCCTTGGCCTTTTCCCACCCGGCCCGCGCCGCCGCTATGTCACGGGTCCGGTCCTGGGTTTCCCAGGTAAACCCTTCTCCGGAAATGACAAACTGGCATTCGTCGGCAAAGCGGTCGCGCAGGAAATCAACCTCTCCGGTTTTCCAGTTGCCCTTGATGAACTGCACCACCGCGCAGGGCATGTCATGGGCGATACAGCGCATGATCATCCCGAACCCGGACGAGGATTTGCCTTTGCCGGTGCCGGTATGAACGATAATCAGACCTTTTTCGCCAGTCTTGGTTTGCATCATCCGGTCACGCGCGGCCTTGATCTTTTTCATCTTCTCGCTGTGGCGGGTGTTATCATCCTGCATCTGCATTTCCTGATCTCTGGCACATNTCTGCATCCGGTCGCCCCTTGGCGGCCATCACACATGCACAGGATTATGCCGGTCCCCTTCATGCTGCAAGNCTTGTATTGCGACCNTCGCCGGACCATTCCTGCCTGCGCCCNCCATGCGCGCGCCGCATCAGGAGTTCGGATTCGGCATTGGTCAGCCGGAATGTTGTTCGCTAGGCTTCGCCATCAACCAATTTTGGGAGAATTATACATGAGTTTCCTTGGACGTGCCGTTACCGCATTTGCCGTATCGGCCACTCTTAGTTTTGCGGCACATGCCGAAACCACTGTGCGGGTCGCCTATGACGCGGACCCTGTTTCGCTTGATCCGCATGAACAATTGTCCGGCGGCACGCTTCAGTTGTCGCATATGGTGTTCGATCCGCTGGTGCGCTGGACCCAGGATCTCCAGTTCGAGGCCCGACTGGCCGACAGCTGGGAACAGATCGACGCCACCACCACGCGGTTCCACCTGCGCGACGGCGTGAAATTCCACAGCGGTAATGTACTAACCGCCAAGGACGTGGAATGGACCTTTGACCGGCTGAAAGAAAGCCCCGACTTCAAGGGTATCTTCGCGCTGTTCACCGACGTGAAGGTGATCGACGATCATACCTTCGATCTGATCACATCCGAGCCCTACCCGCTGGTGCTGCACACCGCGACCTACATCTTTCCGATGGACAGCGCCTATTACACCGGCACCACCGATGATGGCGCGGACAAGGCCGAGATCGTCAAGCACGGCAACAGCTTTGCCTCGCGCAACATTTCGGGTACCGGGCCGTTTGTAATCACCTCGCGTGAACAGGGCGTTAAAGTGGTCTTTGAACGCTTTGGCGATTACTGGGACAGCGCGTCAAAAGGCAATGTCGACAAAATCGTTCTGACGCCGATCAAAGAGGATCCGACCCGCGTGGCCGCCCTTCTGTCGGGCGATGTGGACTTTATTGCCCCGGTTCCGCCGACTGACCTCAAGCGGGTTGACGAAAACGACGGCACCANGCTGATCACAATGGCGGGTACGCGGATCATCACNTTCCAGATGAACCAGAACCGGGTTGAGGCGCTGAAAGACCCCAAGGTTCGTCTTGCCATCGACTATGCGGTGAACAATGCCGGTATCGTTGATCGCATCATGCGTGGCTTTGGCACGGTTGCCGGTCAGGCAAGCCCGGCCGGTTATCTGGGTCACGACCCGGCGCTTGCCCCGCGTTTCGACGTGGCAAAAGCCAAGGAACTGATGGCCGAGGCGGGTTATGCGGACGGGTTTTCGATCACCATGATGGCCCCGAACAACCGCTATGTGAACGATGACAAGATCGCCCAGGCGGTTGCGTCGATGCTCTCGAAAATCAACATCACCGTTGATCTTCAGACCATGCCAAAGGCCCAGTACTGGCCCAAGTTCGACGAGCGCGCCGCAGATATGATGATGATCGGCTGGCATTCGGACACCGAGGATTCGGCCAACTTTCACCAGTTCCTGTCGGCTTGTCCCGATGAGGCAACCGGCAATGGCCAGTATAACTCGGGCGCGTATTGCAACGCCAAGGCAGACGATCTGATGAATGCCTCCAATGGCGAAACCGATGCGGAAAAACGCGCCGATTTGCTGCGGACGCTGGAAGGTATCCTGTACGAAGAGGCGGCATTCATCCCGCTGCACTGGCAGAACCTGGCCTGGGGTGCCCGTGATGGCGTGCACGCCGGTGCCATCGTCAATGCGCTGAACTTCCCCTATTTCGGCGATCTGGTCGTCGATCAATAATGCCTGAACGGGCCGGGCACACTGTCTGGCCCGTTTCATTATTACGGACCTGCGCGCGCCATCGTGGGCAGGTCCGGTAAACGGTCCGTCTGTATCCAGCCCCACGCCACGAAACAGGATGCACATCCATGCTCGCCTATCTAGTAAAACGTCTGTTCCAGGCTATCGCCGTGATGTTCGCCATCTCGCTGATCGGCTTTGCCATTCAGGGCAACCTTGGTGACCCGTTGCGCGAACTGGTCGGGCAGTCCGTATCCGAAGAGGTGCGCCAGCAGTTGCGCGACGAACTGGGGCTGAATGACAGTTTTGCCAAACAATATCTGCGATTTCTGGGCAATGCCCTGCATGGCGATCTGGGCATGTCCTATTTCTTCAAGGAACCGGCACTTGACGTGATCCTGAAGAAACTGCCCGCGACGCTGGAACTGGTGCTGGGGGCGACGATCATCATAGTCGGCCTGTCCGTGCCCCTGGGCGTTTACACGGCGATAAAGCCCAATGCCATCGCCAGCCGGATCATCATGGGCATTTCGATCCTTGGCATTTCCATTCCGGTGTTCCTGACGGCGATCCTGATGATCTTTGTCTTTTCGGTCGAACTGGGCTGGCTGCCCTCATACGGGCGCGGCGACGTGGTGTATGTGTTCGGTTATTGGGACACCAACTTCGCCACCCTCGACGGGTTTGTGCATATCCTGATGCCGTCGCTGGCGCTGGCCTCGATCATGCTGCCGTTGTTTGTGCGCCTGATCCGCGCCGAGATGATGGAGACACTTCAGAGCGAATACGTGAAATACGCCCGCGCCAAGGGCATCCGGCCCTATCGCATCTATTTCGTGCATGCGCTGAAAAACACGCTGTTGCCGGTGATCACCGTGGGCGGCGTGCAGATCGGCACCATGGTGGCCTATACNATCCTGACCGAAACNGTGTTCCAGTGGCCCGGCATGGGGTTCATGTTTCTTGAGGCGGTGAACCGGGTCGACACACCGCTGATCGTTGCCTATCTGATCGTGGTCGGGTTCATATTCGTGGTGACCAACACCATCGTTGATCTGATCTATGGCCTGGTGAACCCGACCGTCAACCTGGCGAGGATGGGCGCATGAGCAGCACCGAAATCACGCCCCCGTCCCGCTGGACGCGTATCGCCAAATCCGGCATGGTCCATTCGTTCCGGCGCAACCCGGTTGCGGTGGGCTCGATGCTGGTGTTCCTGTGCATCGCCATGGCCGCGGTTTTCGCACCGGTGATTGCGCCGTTCGATCCGTATGATCCGATCAACATGGATATCATGAATTCCGAGTTCCCGCCGGTCTGGATCGACGGGTCGGACCCGCAATTCGTTTTCGGCACCGATGATCAGGGCCGCGATCTGTGGTCCACCATCCTTTACGGCACCCGCCTGTCGCTGTTGATCGGGCTTTGTGCGGTTGCCTTGCAGGCGTTCCTTGGCATCTCGATCGGCTTGATTGCCGGCTATATCGGCGGGCGGACCGACAGTCTGCTGATGCGGCTGGCGGATATTCAGCTGTCATTTTCGACGCTGATGGTGGCGATCATCTTTCTGGCGGTGACGCAGGCAATGTTCGGGTCCGAGACGTTCAACCAATACGCCGTCTACTTTCTGATTGCGGTGATTGGCGTTGCCGAGTGGCCGCAATATGCGCGCACCGTGCGAGCCACGGTTCTGGCCGAGAAAAAGAAGGAATATATCGACAGCGCGCGGGTGCTGGGCTTTGGGCCCGTTCGCATCATGGTGCGCCATATCCTGCCCAATTCCCTGTCGCCGATCTTTGTCATTTCAACGGTGCAGGTGGCCAATGCCATCATATCCGAGGCCTCCTTGTCATTCCTTGGCCTTGGCATGCCGCCCAGCCAGCCGTCGCTGGGATCGCTGATTTCCTCGGGGTTCGATTACATTTTTTCGGGCAGTTGGTGGATCACCGCGATCCCCGGAATTGTCCTGGTGGTGCTGGTGTTGGTGATCAACCTGCTGGGCGACTGGATGCGCGATGTGCTTAACCCGAAACTTTATAAGGGATGACCGATATGTCCTTGCTTTCAGTCCGGGAACTGAGTGTCAAATTCGCCATGCGCGACGAAACGGTAACGGCTCTTGACCAGATATCGTTTGATCTGGGCAAGGGCGAGCGGCTGGGTATTGTCGGCGAATCCGGGGCTGGAAAATCCATCACCGGCTTTGCCCTGATGAACCTGATCAGCCAGCCGGGGTATATCGACAGTGGCAGCGTAACATTTGAAGGCAAGGACATAGCCAACCTGCCCGAGGCCGGGATGCGCCACGTGCGCGGCAACCGCATGGCGATGATCTTTCAGGATCCGATGGTCACGCTGAACCCGGTGCTGACCATCGGCCAGCAGATGGTCGAGACCCTGTTCGCGCATCGCAAACTGTCACGCGCCGAGGCCAAACAGATTGCCATCGTCAAGCTGCGCGAGGTGTTCATCCCCTCGCCCGAGGAGCGGCTGAACCAGTATCCCCATGAGCTTTCGGGCGGGATGCGTCAGCGGATCATCATCGCCATTGCCCTGCTGCTGGACCCGCAACTGATCATTGCGGATGAACCGACAACGGCGCTGGACGTGACCATTCAGGCCGACATCATGGAGCTGCTGCTGGAATTGTGCCAATCCAACAAAGTTGGGCTGATCCTGATCACCCATGACCTTGGCGTGGTCAGCCAGATGACCCAGCGCACCCTGGTGATGTACGCCGGGCGCATCATCGAAGCCGGCCCGACGCGCGAGATCATCAATGACCCCCAGCACCCCTATACCCAGGGGCTGATCAACGCCCTGCCCCAGCAAACCCCGCCCGGTCAGCGGTTGAAACAGATCCCCGGCAACATGCCGTCATTGACCGACATGCCGCCCGGCTGTCCGTTCAGCCCACGCTGTGAATACGCAACCGATCAATGCCGCACGACCCTGCCCGACATGGTGCGTTATGGCGATGTCGAAGTCGCCTGTCACGAGGTGGCGCGCCTGCAAAGTGGCCCAACGCAGGAGAAAAGCGCATGAAGGACATGATGGCCACCGAACCTTTGGTCGAACTGAAACGCCTGTCCAAACAGTTTGATCTGGATCGCGGGTTTCTGGAAACCGTTCGGTTCCGGGGCGGAAAATTCAGCTTAGAGCAACGCTCGGTCCATGCGGTGAATGGCGTGACGCTGACGGTGAACCGGGGCGAAGCGCTGTGTGTGGTGGGCGAGTCAGGCTGTGGCAAATCCACCGTTGCGCGGCTGGTGGCGGGGCTGCTGGCACCGACGACCGGGGAAATCCATTATGACGGCGCGCGGATCGACACCCTGTCGCGCGGGGCGATGCTGCCGCTGCGCAAGAAGATGCAGATGATCTTTCAGAACCCTTACGCCTCGCTGAACCCGCGCATGACGATCCAGCAGGCTTTGGAGGAACCGGTGCGCCACCACAATCGCGGCCTGTCGCGCCAGGATGTGCAGGACAAGGTGGCCGAAGTGATGCGCGCCGTGGGGGTCGACGCCAGTTGGTCAAAACGCTATCCGCATGAATTTTCCGGCGGTCAGCGCCAGCGTATCGCCATCGCCCGCGCCCTGACCGTCGACCCGGAATTCATTATCGCCGATGAGCCGATCAGCGCGCTGGATGTATCCATTCAGGCGCAGGTGCTGAACCTGATGCTTGACGCCAGGGAACAGCGCGGGCTGACCTATCTGTTCATCACCCATGATCTAAGCGTGGTTCAGCATTTTGGCACCCGCGTGGTGGTTCTGTACCTTGGGTCGATCTGTGAAGTGGCCGACACGGGCACCCTGTTTGCCGCCCCCAAACACCCCTATACCAAGGCGCTATTGTCGGCCGTGCCCCAGCTAAAGGACGACAAGCCGAACCATATCCGCCTTAAGGGCGAGATTCCGACACCGATCAACCTGCCCCCGGGTTGCCCCTTTCAAAGTCGTTGCGCTTATGCCAATGACAGGTGCAGTGTTGATCAACCCATGCCGATGCACCAGCCCGACGGTGCCATCGTGGCCTGCCACGCGGTCGAGGAAGGCCGGCTTGGGGAATGACCACCACCCAAGGATCGGACCCAGGCGTTGGATATCATCGGGCTAAAGGATTTCGAGGCACTGGTCGCGCAGAAGAATTTCTCGCGCGCGGCCGAGGAACGCAATGTCAGCCAACCGGCATTTTCGCGTCGCATCCGCGCGCTTGAGGACGAAGTGGGCGTCAGCCTGATCAACCGCCAGACCCTGCCTTTATCGCTGACCCCGGCGGGCGAAGTGTTTCTTAGCCAGGCGCGGATCATGCTGCGCACCTATCACGAGACGCTTGAACGCTGTCAGACCATCGACGCGGCGCGTGAAAACGTGCTGCGGTTCGCCACCTCTCAGTCGCTGTACATGACCCACTACAAAACCCACATCGCCCCGCTGGTGGAAGAATGCGGGCTGGATGTGGACCTGAATTCAACCTCGTGGTCGGCGGACCAGTTTGTCAGCGCGTTGCAACAAAGCTATTGCGATGTGATCCTGACCTACTGGCATCCCTCAATGGATTTTCTCGGGCCGCTGGATGTGGCCAATTGCGAATTCGTTAGCCTGACGCGGGATGCGCTGTTACCGGTTTCAAAAGCACATCCCGACGGCAAGCCTTTGTTTTCGCTGGATAAAACGGCACGAAAACCCGTGCCGCTGTTATCCTATGGCACTGCCTCGGCGCTGCGTTCGGTTCAGGACCATGTGCTGCGCCAGCATGTACAGCCGCCCAATCTGCTGATGGTGAACCAGAATGCGCTGGCAATCAGCGTCAAGGCGATGATCCTGGAAGGGTTCGGCATGGGCTGGCTACCGCATGAAATCTGCGCCGCCGAACTGGCCAATGGCACCATGGCCCTGGCCGGGGGGGCCGGTTTTCAATCCGACCTTGAAGTGCGGCTTTACTGCGATCCGCGCCGGGCCAAATCATCGCTTGGCAACTTCTGGAAACGGCTCAAGGCGCGTGTCCCGAAAAGGGCGAGGGTTTAACCACCGATGGGTTTTGAATATTATGCAGCCCTTGCCCTTGGTGCGGCAGCGGGCGGGTTTATCAACGGGCTGGCCGGCTTTGGCACGGCGATGTTTGCGCTTGGGATCTGGCTTCAGGTAATGCCGCCGGTTCAGGCGGTCTCGACCGTCGTCATCCTGGCGGTTGTCACCGGGTTTCAGGGGATCTGGATCGTACGCCACTCAATCCGCGCACAATCGCGCCGTCTTGCCTGGTTTCTTATCCCCGGCCTGCTGGGTATCCCGCTGGGAATTGCCGCGCTTTCGGTGATCGAGCCAAGGCTGCTGAAAATCGGGCTGGCCGGGTTCATGATTCTTTACGGCGCTTTTTTCATCTTTCGCCGGTCTTTGCCCGCTTTTGAACGTCCGACCCCGGTCTGGGACGGGATTGTTGGGTTCCTGAGCGGGATCATGGGCGGCGCGGCGTCGCTTTCGGGCGTATTGCCGACGATGTGGTGTTCGATGCGACCCTGGTCGAAATCACAAACCCGCGCGATTTTGCAACCGTTCAACATGACCATCCTCGCCCTGACAGCCACGACGCTGGCGATCCGCGGGGCCTATGACTGGGAAGTAATCCGCTCGATTGCCATCGCCCTGCCGATTGCCCTGATTTTTGCCCAGGCCGGCATTGCCCTGTTCAAACACCTGCGGGACGACCAGTTTCGCCGGTTGCTGATCGCGATGATGTTTGCCGGTGGTATGCTGTTGATGCTGAAAGAGCTGGCTTAGGCGCATGCCCATCACACGGACCACCCCAAGGACCGGAACCGCCAACTGGCGGAAATTTACCACCCGAGCGACGGAATTTCGCCACCAAAACGTTCCATTCTGACAAGACCTGGTAAAAAATGACACGAAAATGGAACTGACGATAACATATCAAGACGAGGGTTATTGCGGGTAGATTGAAGGGCTGGGATCAAAGACATGTCTTTTTCTCCTGAACTGGCCGAAATCCGGTTTGGCTGTGGATTATCCCCGGTCATCGCGAAACCGATCGACCCCGATGCCGTTTTGCAGGGGCTGAGCGGGCCGGATGATATGGCCAGGCGGTTCCCGATAGACGGGTTTTCCACATTGGCGACCCGGGCTGCCGAAGTGGCAAAGCTGCAACGGCGCAAACGCAATTCCGACAACAAAACCGAGATTCGCGACAAGATCAAAACCTACCGCCGCGAGGGTAAGAAGGAAGGGGCCATGTGGTTTGCCCAATCCCTGCAACGCTGGATCCATACCGAACACGGGTTTCGCGAGCGACTGGTTGCTTTCTGGGCCGACCATTTTACCGCCTTCGGCAAGAACCCGATCCTCAGATTCGCCACCGGACCTTATGTGGAAGAGGCGATCCGCCCCAATATTTCCGGATCTTTCGCCAATATGCTGATCGCCACGACCACCCATCCGGTCATGCTGCATTATCTCGATCAGGGTGGCTCGATCGGGCCGGACAGCCGCGCCGCCAAGCGGTCGAAAAAACCGAAAGGGCTGAACGAGAACCTGGCCCGCGAGTTGCTTGAACTGCACACGCTGGGGGTTGACGGCCCCTATGGCCAAAACGATGTGCGCCAGTTGGCCGAACTGCTGACCGGGCTGAGTTTTTCAAACAAGGCCGGCTTTCGGTTTCGAATGAAATTCGCCGAGCCGGGACAGGAAACCGTTCTGGGCAAGACCTATGGCAACGATCCGGCGACGTTGGAACCAATCTTGCAAGCCCTGCGCGACCTGGCGGTACATCCCGCAACCGCGCGCCATGTTGCGCGCAAACTGGCGGTGCATTTTGTGTCCGACACGCCCGATCCGGCGCTGGTTCGCCATATTGCCGGGCGCTTTATCGATACCGGCGGCGACCTTCACGCCGTCAATCAGGCCCTGCTGGAACACCCGTCAAGCTGGGGCGCACAGTTGGGAAATGTCAAACCGCCCGCCGATTTCATCGCCTCGGCTGCCCGCGCGCTGGCACCCGGTACAGACCGGATTGCCACCCTTGACCCCCGCGCCATCCGCCTGTTGTTTCTGGGGCCACTGACCATGATGGGCCAGCCCTGGCAGCACCCGAACGGACCGGATGGCTGGGACGAAACAGACGCGGCATGGATCACTCCGCAAGGGGTTTCGACACGGCTTCGCTGGGCGCTGAGTGTGCCGCAGAAACTGCGCCCCGACCTGCCCGACCCGGGGTCGTTCGTGACCGCCGCCCTGGGGCCGTTTGCGCCGCGATCGGTGCAAGCGGCCGCCCGTTTCGCCGAAAGCCGGTCCGATGCCATCGGCCTGGTTCTGGCCGCGCCCGCATTTCAGCGCCGATAAAGGGAGTCCCAGCAATGACCCGAAAACCAACCCGCCGCACGTTCCTGACCCGCTCTGCGCTGATTGGTTGTTGCGCCGCGGCAAGCCCTCTGCTGACCCCTCTCAGCTTTGCTGCCGCGCCGTGGGACACAAGGTTGGTGGTGATCATCCTGCGTGGCGGCATGGACGGGCTGGATGTGGTTCAGCCCTGGGGCGCGCCCGAATTCGCCGGGCTGCGGGGCAAGGCAGACGGGCCGGACGAGGGCGCATATGATCTCGACGGGTTCTTTTTCCTGCATCCGGGGCTTGCGCCGCTGATCCCGCTTTGGGCGAAGGGCGACCTGGGATTTGTCCACGCCGTTGCCACCCCCTATCGCGACAAGCGCAGCCACTTCGACGGGCAGGATCTGCTTGAGGCCGGCACGCCATCGCTTGCCGGGGTCCGCGACGGGTGGCTGAACCGGATGCTGCAAAGCCTGCCTGGCGTCGAGGGACAGACGGCCTTTGCCATCGGCAACGGCGAGATGAAGCTGCTGGACGGCCCTGCCCCGGTGGCCGACTGGTCACCCGACGCCAATCTTGAGATGACCCCACAGGCGGTCCGGCTGGCCGAGATGGTGATGCAGGATGACCCGGCCTTTCACGCCGCCCTGTCCGAGGCATTGATGCTGTCGGGTGACCGGCGCGTTCTGAACGCCTCGGGTCCGGGGAAAATGGCGGTGCCGCGCCGCAAACGCGGTCAGGCGCACCTGAAGAACGCCGAATTCGCCGCGCGACAACTGCGCGGCGATGCGCGGATTGCATCGTTTTCGATCAATGGCTGGGATACGCATAACCGTCAGGACCGGGCGCTGAAAGGGGCGCTGACACGGCTGTCCGACACAATCGTGTCGCTTCAGCAGCGGCTGGAGGGCGAGATTTGGCAAAAGACCGCGATTGTGGCGATGACCGAGTTTGGCCGCACCGTGCGCCTGAACGGTACGGGCGGCACCGATCACGGCACCGGCGGGGCGATGGTCTTGGCAGGCGGGGCGATCCGTGGCGGGCGGGTGCTGGGCGATTGGCCGGGTCTTGACGAGGCCTCCCTTTATGCGCGCCGCGACCTGATGCCAACCGGCGATGTACGCGCCCCGGCGGCCTGGATTATGCGGGCATTAACCGGGCTGGACCGGCAAACGCTTGAAAGCGCGGTTTTCCCCGGCCTGCAAATGGGCCGGGATCCGGGGCTGATGCTGTGATCTCGGGCCTGGCGAGGCGCGGGTATCGGCCCAGTAGTTCGACCATAACACTTGAATCTCTCCACCGGGTCGCAGGATTGTTGCGCAAGTCATTCAAATGTTTGATAAGTTGATGCATAATAAAAAGGCTGGTGGTTCGAATCGTCAGATTTGCACCAACAGGTGTCGCCCATGTCAGACTTGAACTCAGAACGCCCGGCCGGCTTGCCTGTGCCCGACTGGACCCCACCACCGGCCCCTTCGGGCAAGGTGCTGGAGGGGCGCTATGCCCGGCTTGAACCTTTGTCGGCGGATGCCCATGCCGCGTTGTTGTTCCGCGCCTATGCCGGGCATGACGCCTTGTGGGACTATTTGGCATACGGCCCGTTTTCATCCGTGGCCCAGTATCACCGTTGGGTCAGTGACACGGTGGCGGACAAAGGGCATTTTTTCTATGCCATTCACAATCTGGAAACCGGTGAGATTGGCGGCGTGGCCAGTTATCTGCGAATCGCGCCCGAAATGGGCTCGATCGAGGTGGGCAACATCAACTTTGCCCCCTGCCTGCAACGCACCCGCGCCGCGACCGAGGCGATGGCGCTGATGATGGGCTGGGCATTTGAGGCCGGGTATCGCCGGTATGAATGGAAATGCAACGCCCTGAACCGCCCCTCGCGCCGCGCCGGGCAACGGCTTGGGCTGAGTTATGAGGGCGTGTTCCGCCAGCATTTGGTGGTCAAGGGACATAACCGTGACACCGCCTGGTTTGCCGCTATCGACAGTGAATGGCCTGCCCTGCGTGAAGCGTTCCGGGTCTGGCTTGATCCGGCCAATTTTGACAACGCGGGTCGTCAGATCGAAAGCCTCAGCAAGCTGACCGGACTGGTTCGGGTTGCCTCAGACCCGGGTCTTTAGCGGCGGGACCAAAGGCCTGAAACCCAATGCCCGGTGGCCGTCGCTATGCCCCAGCACCAGATCCTGTGCCGGTGGCACCTTGCACTGGGTGCGGTGGCGGCGGATTTTTCGCGCTACAAGCCGCGCCTGACCGTAGAGCGAAATCGCCAGGGCGCACATTGGAATAAAAAAAGTCGCGAACATCTTATATCGCCTTTCTGTATTGCAGACGTTCCTCTATCAGCCCGGCTATGCGCGCTGTGTCCGGTCCCACCGGTTCGCCTGCGGCGCACGCGTGTGCCAGCCGCTCTGCCGCATCTGCCAGAACAGAATCCTTCGCACTGCGCGCCACCCCGCCGACAAATTGCGCCACGTAATCCAGAATCTTGCCGTCGTTCTGTTCGTTCAGCACATCCGCCACATGTGCCATGTCATCGCGGTAAGCCATCAGATCCGGGTGGATATCTTCATCCATCACAATGCGTGGCCCCAACAACTGGCGGTCTGCGGGCAGACGAGACAATATTTCGTGCTGGAACGTGGCCAGCGACGACACCGGTTTTGCCAGGAATCCGTCCGCCCCGGCAGCAATCGCCGCGTCTTCGGCGAAATCATCGCCCGAAGTCCCCAGAATCACCCCAACCCGCGGCACGGTATTGGCCAGTTCTTCGATCAGATCCTCGCCCGATCCGTCCGGCAGCCCCAGATCGATAATGATGACCGACGGTCGGTAGGTCTGCAAATGCCGTCGTGCAGATTTCAGGCAATCGGCCCGGCGGATCCGCGCGCCACTTCGCAAACACAGCAGGCGCATGGCTTCGCAGGCAAAGCGACTGTCCTCGACCACCAGAATAGTCAGTCCCAGCAGCGGGCGATTCGGTGTAGGTATCTGATATCTTGCGGTAAACGGGTCGGTGTCATCCACGGCAATCTCCTCTCCTCAGCAGACAGGATAGAAGCTAACCGGTGATGGCTAACACACCGTTAACGGGCGACGAAACATTTTGATGCCCTTGTTCTTGAGCGCCCGCGCGCATAAGCAGGCCAAACCGTCCAAATTAGGAGAATTGCCATGATTGGCCGTCTGAACCATGTCGCCATCGCCGTCCCCGACCTTGAGGCCGCCTCGGCGCAATACCGCAACACCCTTGGTGCCAAAGTCGGCGCACCGCAGGACGAACCGGATCACGGCGTTACGGTGGTGTTCATCGAACTTCCCAACACCAAGATCGAGCTGCTTTACCCTTTGGGCGATGACAGCCCGATCAACGGTTTTCTGGCCAAGAACCCGTCCGGCGGCATGCACCACATCTGTTACGAGGTCGACGACATCATCGCCGCGCGCGATCATTTGCTGACGTCCGGCGCGCGGGTTCTGGGCAGCGGCGAGCCGAAAATCGGCGCGCATGGCAAGCCGGTTCTGTTTCTGCACCCCAAGGATTTCAACGGCTGCCTGATCGAACTGGAACAGGTCTGAGCCATCGTCTATCCTGGGCCAAAGCCCTTCTGACAAGGAATTCCGACAATGGCGATCACCTCGGCACTGGTTTTATACGCGGTCATCTGGTTCATGACCTTCTTTATTGCGCTGCCGATCCGGATCAAGACGCAAGGTGATCTGGGCAAGGTGGTACCCGGCACCCAGGCCGGTGCCCCCGAGCATCATCACCTGAAGAAAAAGGTGATCTTCACGACCATAATCGCCACAATACTATGGGCGGCGATTGCCGGAATCATCCTGTCGGGCTGGATCAGCGTATCGGATCTGGACTGGACCGGCTGAATGGGCCGGCGGGACCGCCGAAACCGGGCCAGGACCGGTTTGCGCCATCTGGCCCGGATGATCGTTGTTGGCATCCTTGTAACCGGTTGCGGGCGACCCGAACCGGAACCGGTGCCCACGCCGGATCTCGCCAATCCTGCAGCCCTTGCGGCGCTGGTCAGCTACCCCAAATTCGGCGACGGCGATCCGCATAAATGGACCGGTCGAGGGCCACAATCCTATCCCATCCATGGCATCGACGTGTCACGCTGGCAGGGCGACATTGACTGGTCTCAGGCCAAAGCAGCCGGCGTTTCGTTTGCCTATATCAAGGCCACCGAAGGCGGCGATGTGGCCGACCCGAAGTTCCGGACCTACTGGCAGGGGACAAAAGCGGCCGGGGTACGGCGCGGGGCCTATCACTATTTCTATTTCTGCCGCCCCGCCGCCGAGCAGGCGCGCTGGTACATCAAACATGTGCCGCGCGATGCCACGGCGCTGCCGCATGTGCTGGATATGGAATGGAACCCGCGTTCGAAGACCTGCAAACTGCGGCCTGACGGGGCAAAGGTCCGGGCCGAGGCGAAGCGGTTCGCCGATATCCTTGAGGCGCATTATGGCCGCCGGCCAGTGGTCTATACGACAGTGGATTTCTATCGCGAGACCGGGATTGGCAGGCTAAGGCACACTGAATTCTGGCTGCGCTCGGTGGCGGGGCATCCAAGGCAGGTCTATCCGGGGGCCTACTGGACCTTCTGGCAATATACCGGCACAGGTATCGTGCCCGGCATTGACGGTCAGGTTGACCTGAATGTTTTCCGCGCCTCGCCGGAAATCTGGCTGCGCTGGGCGGGATGACTAGGGAATACCAGTTTTGATGGTGCGATCTGTTCTTTGGAATGGCAGCGCAGAGAGTTGCCGTTCGCGGCGATGAGCCCCGACCTCCGCCATGCGGACAATTCTGTCATTGGGCCGCAGCAATTGAGAGTCCGGTCCCGGCACTTTGCGACCTCGCGTTTTCAACCGAGGACGCAGAACCTGCTTTTGCCGCAAAACCGACCAAAGTCAGGTTGCCGGCACAAAACTCCCTCGCGATCCTGGCCCCCATGTTGCGCTGCAGCACCGGCAGTGTATGTTTGGTATCTAATCACAAAAACCCGGAAAGAAGATAAGACAGCATGCTGACCCAAGACATAGTGCCGCCCAGTGACAAGACAATTGAAACTGCGGAGGATCTTTCGTCGATAGCATTCGGTTTCATGGCGTCCAAAGCCATGTTTGCCGGGCTGCATGTTGATCTTTTTTCTGCGCTCGCAGACGGACCCAAATCGGCTGAGGAACTGGCCGGGATTGCCGGCATCCCGATCAACCGTATCGTCATGCTGACGACGGCGCTGACCAGTGTTGGTCTGCTTACCATCTGCGATGACAAGAAGATCCAGAACTCTCCGGCGGCCCAAAGCTTTCTGTCCAAGCAATCGAAATACGATTTTGGCGACTACCTGCGCTATCAGATCGACCAGCAGATGTACCCGTTCCTGCTTCAGCTCAACGCGGTGATGAAGGGCGATTTGTCCGACGATGCGATTGCGTCATACAAACACTGGATGACGGACGAAGAACAGGCGTCGGTCTATTCCGAAAGCCAGCACGCCGGGTCACTTGGGCCGGGGCGGACATTGGCGCGCAAGGTGGATCTGGCCAATGCAACCAGTCTTCTGGATGTGGGCGGCGGAACCGGTGCGATGACGATCAGCCTGTGCCGGGAATACCCCAACCTGCACGCGACCATCATTGATTTTCCGAACGTGGCCGAGATCGGTTGGCGCTTTATCTCCGAAGCTGACCTGGTCGATCGCGTGCGCTACATTCCCGGAAACGCCGTCGAGGTCCAGTGGCCGGGCAGTCAGGATGCCATCCTGATGTCGTACCTGATGAGTGGCGTGCCGGGCGAAAACGTAGAGGACCTGTTGACCAAGGCCTTTGAGGCGCTGGTGCCCGGTGGCAAGCTGATGGTGCATGACTTCATGGTCGAAGAGCACCGGCGCGGGCCAGCCCTTGCGGCGCTTTGGCAATTGCAGCATATGGCGTTCACCCCCGACGCCCGCTCGCTTTCGGTTGGGTGGTTGACGGAAACGTCGAAAAGGATAGGGTTCGAGGTTGATCTGGTCGACAACCTGATCCCCGCGATGACCAAGCTGGTCGTATTTTCCAAACCGTCCTGATCGGTGACGCCATGTCGACATTCCGCTTGCACGAAGAGCCGCTTCAGCAGGGCTGGCTGGACGCCTATGGGCATCTGAACGAAGCCTATTATCTTGTGCCGTTCAGCAACGCGACCTGGAAGCTACAGGACCGTTTTGGGATCGGCAGGGAATATTTCGACCAAACGGGTTGCGCGCTCTACACGCTGGAGACGCATCTGCGGTATGTCGCCGAGGTGCGCGCGCCGGCGACCCTGTCGATCGAAACCGCAGTGCTGGGGGTGGACGCCAAGCGTCTGCATGTCGGGCACACCATGTGGGTCGACACAACCGAATGCGCGACGTTCGAATGCATGCTGCTGCACTATGACACCCGCGCATCGGCGGCGGCGGCCTTGCCTGAAGATATACGCGCCAATCTGCGTGACGCGACCCTGAAGCCGACACCTGAATGGGTTGGCAAAGCGCTGCGCAGATTGGAATAAGGCCGTCCGATCAGGGCTGATTGCAGAAATTCGCGTCCGGTCCCGATCATCCCCGCTCGTCCAGCATATGATAGACATGCGTGAATGTCGCGGCCCCCAAAATCGGGATCAGCAGATTCACCAAAGGCACCGACAAGGGGATCGCCATCAGCGTCCCGGCCAGCCAGATGGTGCCGGTATGTTTGGAACGCAACTCCTTTGCCCCGTCCCGGCCAAGCCGGCGCATTGCCGCAAGGGTGAAATATTCCCGCCCCAGCAGGAACCCGTTCAGCCCCCAAAAGATGAACAACGCGGCCGGGGCGAAGAACACATACAGCACAATTGCCAGGATGTTGGCCCCGATCAGCAAGCCCAGG